>MDTB01176261.1_pt1 | contig 98682 bp, 93 predicted proteins | sample 811161 | NCBI WGS metagenome assembly MDTB01 (sample SAMN05326650, study PRJNA326480) | marine metagenome | isolation source: seawater | place: Mediterranean Sea | collected 2009
TGAGGTTCATTTTTAAATTTTGATAACCCCTTAAATATCATAGAATTAGTCATAGAAGACAAACCTTCTAGACCAACAGGGTCCCACCTACTCCCAGCATCAATGTCAATTGCAATATCAATTACAGGAATTGAATCTACTTGAAACATCATTGCCTTAACCCCTGATTCAGTCTCCCAAGAATTAATTTTTGGTGCAAGAGATGAACTATATAGTTCTTTTTCGTTAGCAGGATTATCAGCTAATGCAAAAAAAGGTACTAAGCATGAAAACATCAAGAATATAATCTTAAAGGATATATATTGATGAAAAGATAAAATTTTTTCTTGGTTATTTTTCACAGATGTAATCACCTATAGTCTATTTAGATTGAGATGAGATGCCAATTGGTTCGAATTCTAAAACTGTCAGGTTGTCATCCTTAAACACTTTTTTTCCAGCATTTTTTATATCTTCGCTGGATAGTGAAGCCAACATTTCAAGCCAATCATCAGAATCAGTTAATGGTCTACCAGCACCTGTCAGCATAGCAGCTTCCCGAACCATGCTCATAAGAGAGTCTTGTTGAAACACTTGCTCAGCTCTTGCTTGTCTTTTCAATATCTCCAATCTTTCATCAGTGACACCCTCCCGAATAATCTCTTTTAGCTCATAGTCAATTTCACTCTCTAGCTCTTGAAGACCAACTGAGGGTGATGGGGTAGCCTCAATTACAAAATAACCTGGGGCTCGAGACATCCAGCTACTTCCAGAAGAAATACTTATAGCTTTTCTATTCTCTCTAACCAGCTTTCTTACTAAAATACCTGTGTCATTATCACTGACTAAAGAGCTCAAAACTCCCAGGGCTAAAACATCTCTAGCAACTTTATTAGAATAATTAAGAGGACCTGATTTTTCAGAAATAACTGGAGCTTTCCATAGTTTGATCAGAAATTTATTTTTCGCAGGAGCTTTTATAAGTAGTCTTCGATGGCCGATTTGTTTTGGTTCTAACTGAGGCTTTCTTGCAGGTAAAACACTTTTTTCAGCACCTCCATAAAGCTCTTGTGTTAATTCAAGAATCTCATTTGGATTAATATCACCTGCAATGATAATTGTTATATTATTTGGCGCATACCAATCCTTATACCATCTTATGGCGTCTCCAGTGGTCAAATTTTCAATATCGTTCCTCCAACCAATGATTGGTCTTCTGACTGGAGATGCAACAAAGGATTGAGCCAATAATGCCTCATAAGCCAACCCCTTGGGGTTATCATCAGTACGTAAAAGTCTTTCCTGCAGTACAACTTTCCTTTCTTTTTCGAAATCTTCATCATCGATTATCAAGTTTTGCATTCTGTCTGCTTCAAGTTTCATGACTTCTTTAATTGAATCTTTATGAACTTGTTGATGATATCCGGTCATTTCTTTTGAGGTGAATGCATTATCTCTACCTCCTAGAAGATTAATTCGCCTGCTGAACTCACCCTCTTTCATATTTAAAGTTCTTTTAAACATCATATGTTCTAAAACGTGAGCAACTCCAGACTTTCCATCAACTTCGTCTAAAGATCCAACATTAACTATTGCCATCTGAACTGCAGTTGGTGCTCTTTTATCCTGATACACTATGAGTCGAAGTCCATTTTCTAATTTTGTGTCAATAGCTGGCTTAGACACATATGCATGGGTAGGATAGTAAAAACAACTAAAACAAACTAGACTAAATAATATATTTTTAAACATGGTTCTTATCCCTGACAATTCAAGCTCAAATAACACTTATCCGACTTACTAAATTATGGATAGTTTCAAAAAAAAAAAACACTTAGATCAGTCCAACGCTTCCAAAAGAATTTGGACTAGTTTAACAGCCTCCAGAAAAAATTTTTTTGGGTTATTTACAAAATCTGATATCAAAAGTTCATGGTTTGAGGAAGTTGAAGAATCTCTAATTTGCGCAGATGTTGGTCCAAAACTTTCTCAGGAGATTACAAAAAGCTTAGAACTTAAAATTAATGAAAATAAAAATTGTAAAGATCAAGATTCAGCAAAAAATATACTAACTCAGATAATCAAAGATAAGTTAAATGCTCTAAAAGTGGAGAATAAATTTAGCTCATCTCCGACAGTCATAATTGTAGTTGGAGTTAACGGTAGTGGGAAAACAACTACCATTGGTAAGCTGGCTCACTTTCTTAAAAAGAATCAAAAAAAAGTTATATTGGGTGCTGCAGATACTTTCAGAGCTGCTGCTCAAGAACAACTAATTCATTGGGGGGAAAAGAATAATATTCCAGTTGTTTTCCAGATGAATGGAGATCCAGGTGCCATTGCTTTTGACAGCACTAAAGCTGCTATAGCTCGTAAATCGGATGTTTTGCTAATTGATACGGCTGGTAGGTTACCGACTCAGTTACATTTAATGGATGAATTAAGAAAAATTAAAAAAGTAGTTTCTAAAGCATTAACTCGTGGCCATTGTCATGTTTTTCTCACACTTGACGGAGGTACTGGTCAAACTGCATGCAAACAAATTGAAGCATTTCATAATGCTTTAGATCTAAGTGGATTAATTATTACAAAACTAGATGGATCTGCAAAAGGTGGAATGCTTTTAGCACTTGGGGAAAAATTTGAAATTCCAGTTAGGTTTGTTGGTTTAGGAGAGGGGCTTGACGATTTGCAAGAATTTGACCCATCTGCATGCACAACAGCCTTAATCGGCGAAATATAAATTTAGTTTTTAACGCAATCAACAAAGTATTCAGTTATTCCTGAGCTGCTTTTTTTTGAAACTAAACCGTGTATATCAGCTCCGAAGCCTGGAAATCTATTATTAAATTCTTTTGCAAAATTTAAATACTCTACGATAGTTTTGTTAAATCTTTCACCTGGAACTAAAAGAGGAATACCAGGTGGATATGGAGTTAAAAGGCTAGTGGTAATTCTCCCTTCTAACTTATCTAGTGGCACCCTATCAGTATTTCTTCTGGAAACTGATGAAAATGCATCTGCAGGCTTCATAGCAGGTTCCATGTTAGACAGATACATTTTTGTTGTAAGTTTTGCAATATTGTTTTCCTTGTAAGTATCATGCAACTGCTTGCACAAATCTCTTAAGCCGACTTTTGCATAATTTGAATGGTCAGCACAAAATTCTGGTAACACTCTCCACATTGGTTGATTTTTATCATAATCATCTTTAAATTGTTGTAATGCAGTCAAAAGAGTATTCCATCTACCTTTTGTTATCCCAATGGTGAACATAATAAAAAAAGAATAAAGACCTGTTTTTTCAACTATTACTCCGTGCTCTGACAAATACCTAGTAACAATTGAGGCTGGTATTCCTTGCTTACCAAAATCCCCATTCATATTAAGTCCGGGTGTAACAATTGTAGATTTTATCGGATCCAACATGTTGAAATTTTGCTCTAAATTTCCAAATCCATGCCATTTTTCATTTGGCTTGAGTATCCAATGCTCTCTATGGGCCATTCCATCGCTGTCGGTCTCAATTACCTCCGGACCCCAGACTTTGAACCACCATTCACTTTTCCCAATTTCTTTTTCTACTTTTTGCATTGCTCTTCTAAAATCAAGAGCCTCAATAATTGATTCTTCAACTAGGGCTGTCCCTCCTGGAGGTTCCATCATCGCTGCTGCTACATCTAAAGAGGCAATAATTGAGTATTGCGGGCTAGTAGATGTATGCATTAGATAGGCTTCGTTAAAAAGATTATGGTCGAATTGATTGGACTTAGAATCTTGAACTAGTATTTGAGATGCTTGAGACAGTCCAGCCAGTAATTTATGAATAGACTGGGTGGAAAAAATAATTGAGTTTTTTGCTCGTGGCCGATTTTTTCCTATGGCGTGCATATTCGAATAGAAATTATGAAATCCTGCATGAGGAAGCCAGGCCTCGTCAAAATGCAATGTTTGTATTGAATCACCAAGTATTTTTTTGATCATCTCGACGTTGTATAAGATTCCGTCATAGGTACTTTGAGTTAAAGTCAAAATTTTGGGGAATGACTCTCCAACAACTTTTGTTTTATTTAAAGCCTCAAAAGCAATCGGATTTTGTTTGATTTTTTCAAGAATATTTTCAGGCTTAAATTCTTCTAGTGGTATTGGTCCAATAATTCCCAAATTGTTTCTTGTAGGTATTAAGAACACTGGAATAGCTCCAGTCATAGTAATAGCATGCAGAATGCTTTTATGGCAGTTTCTGTCAACAACTACAATGTCGCCAGGTGATACTGAGGCGTGCCAAACAACCTTGTTAGAGGTAGAAGTTCCATTTGTTCCAAAAAACAATGATCAGCATTAAAAATCCTAGCAGCGTTTATCTCAGATTCTACTACTGGGCCCGTATGATCAAGAAGTTGACCCAATTCTTCCACAGCATTGCAAACATCAGCCCTCAACATGTTTTCACCAAAAAATTGATGAAACATTTGTCCGACAGGGGATTTCAGAAATGCTACCCCACCTGAGTGGCCAGGACAGTGCCAAGAATAAGACCCGTCTTTAGCGTAGTGAACTAATGCTCTAAAAAAAGGAGGGGCTAACGAATCAAGATAAGATCTTGCTTCTCTAATTATATGCCTTGCCACGAACTCGGGTGTGTCTTCAAACATGTGGATGAATCCATGCATTTCTCTTAAAACATCATTAGGTATGTGTCTAGATGTACGAGTTTCTCCATATAGGTAAATTGGCATCTCATTATTACGAAAACGTATTTCCGAAACAAATGCCCTGATACTTTTTAATGCTGACGCAGTATCATCCTCTGATCCGTCACCAAACTCCTCGTCATCAATTGACAAAATGAATGCTGAGGCTCTAGATTGTTGTTGTGCAAACTGGGTTAAATCTCCATAACTGGTTACGCCCAAAACTTCCATTCCCTCATTTTCAAGAGCTTCAGCAAGTGCTCGAACACCAAAACCGGAAGTGTTCTCAGAGCGAAAATCTTCATCTATTATTACAACGGGAAATCTAAATTTCATAATTTTTATGTTATTTTATATTTGAAAATAATAAGCTAAAAATGTGTTTTTTTTAATAAGTTAGCCAATTTTTTCTAATCTAATGAAAAATTTTAGAACTTGTTCTATAATTAGCAGTCAATACTAATGAGTGCTAAGATTTATTGTTTAAATTAAGGTTTAATTAATGAATAGAACAAGAATGTTAACTACTGCTTTCGAATCTCCAGGTTCTGATATAAGCGCATATATTTCTTCTGTGCATCAATTTCCACTTCTATCAGCAGAAAGAGAACTTGAGCTTGCAAATCGACTACAAAAGGAACAAGATCTTGAAGCAGCTAGAGAGCTTATACTCTCTCATTTAAGAGTTGTTGTATCTGTATCAAGACAGTATTTGAACTATGGTCTTTCTCAGGGAGACATTATTCAGGAGGGTAATATCGGTCTTATGAAAGCAGTTAAGAGATTCGACCCAAGCAGGGGAGTAAGACTCTTTTCATTTGCTATACACTGGATAAAAGCCGAGATTAATGAGTACGTGCTTAAAAACTGGAAAATAGTTAAAATTGCAACCACTAAGGCTCAGAGAAAACTATTTTTCAACCTCAGATCTCAAAAAAATAAGTTAGGAACGGATACTAATTTGAACTCTGATGAAGTTAGTTCAATAGCCAAAACACTTAACGTTAGTAAAGATGAAGTAATTGAGATGAATCACAGGTTAGTATGCTCAGACTCATCATTAGAGGGAGTGAATGGTGCTTGCGGCCCAATTGATTTTTTAGCTAGTGAAGGCGATGATCCATTAACTCTTATAGGTAACTTTCAAGAGTCTTCCTACAGAACTGATTTATTGAAAGCTGCAATTCTTAAATTAGACAAAAGAAGTCAAATAATCATCTCAGAAAGGTGGCTTAAAACTGATGAGGGTGAGAAACCCAAAACCTTGAAGCAGCTTTCATTTGAACTTGGAATTTCTGCTGAAAGGGTTAGGCAAATAGAGACATCTGCGCTAAATAATTTAAAAAATGCATTAAAAAATGATTTTGACTAATATACGTATGATGACATTAGGTACTGTATTCCCCTATCAATTATTAATGCCGCAAAAATGTAAGTAAGATAATTTATTGAGTATTTGAAATGTTTTATAGCCAATTCTTCAGAATAATCATTGTACAGATCAATACTTAATTTTATGAAAAAAAGTCCTGTCCACAGTGCAACAGACAAGTAAAAAAGACCACTCATTCCGATTGCTGTAGGTAACAGTGAACATCCAAATAACAGAAAAGTATATAAAAGAATTTGAAGCCTGGTAAATTTTGATCCGTGTGTTATTGGAAGCATAGGTAAACCTGAACGCTCATAATCATCACTTCTGTAAAGTGCAAGAGACCAAAAGTGAGGAGGTGTCCAAATAAATATTATTAAAAATAAAATCCATGCCTCAGGTGCAGCTGTACCCGTAACTGAAGTCCAACCTAGAACTGGAGGCATTGCACCGGAAGCACCCCCAATAACGATATTTTGTGGAGTTAGTGGTTTTAGTAAGATTGTATAAAAAAAAGCATAGCCTGCAAAAGTAATTAGAGTTAACCATGCGGTTAAGGGATTTACGAAAACAAGCAATAACCAAAAACCAGAGACACCTAAAATGGATGAAAATAAAATTGTTTGCGTGGATGTCAAAGATCCAGTAGGGAGTGGTCTCCAAGCTGTCCTGGCCATTTTAGCGTCAATTCGCTGTTCTACTAAACAGTTAACTGCCGCTGCTGAACTTGCGACTAATGTAATACCCAGTAAAGCAATAAATAAAACAGAATATGAAACAGATTTGGGTAAAGCCATAACCATACCAATTAAAGCGCAAAATACTATTAAAAGATTTACCTTGGGTTTGGTTAGAGCTAAGTATTGTGCAAAGTTTGAAGATTGGTTAACAGCTGTTGTCATATTACTAACCAATCCTGGATACTTTTAATAATCTTGATAAATCTTTGTAGATTCTTTTTGGATCCGGATCTGGAGGAAACTTCATTATAAATAGTCCTCGCGGATCGACTAACCACAAGCCTTCCTTAATTGAATCACTCGAGGTTTTGAAGCCTTTGCTTTTTAAAAGATCTAAATTATTCTTATCAGAATTAATAATTCTTAGACCCCAAGTTCCGTCGAATCTTTCTAATCCGTTTTCACTGCTTAATATTTCATCATCTGGAATCAGCCAAACTCTTTCTATTCTTGATCTATTTTTTCCAGTCATTAATCTTACCTGACGCATAATATATAGTTCCTTTTCGCAGATTGCATTGCAAGAAGCATTGCCAATTCTAACTAATAACCACCTTCCACGAAAATCACTTAAAGAATTTAAATTATTTTTTTTAACAAAAGTATTGTTTGAGTCTACCAATTCTAGAAAAAAACTCTCAGCTTTGGGTTTTAATTCAAGCTTCAGATTTAAATCAGACAAGTTAACCGGGTTATCAACAAGAGCTCCATAATTAATTCTGCCCTCGGGTCTAAAAAAATAGTAAGCAAAAGACGAAGCTATAACAGGTGATATACAAACAAGCACGATTAGCCAAAAAACAAAATTTTTATTTTTAATCCCTCACTCCTCCAAGACGCCAAGCAAAAAAAATCGCCAAACAACTTAATAAGAACCACTGTACTGCATATCCTAAATGTTTGCTAACATCAACCTTTACTTTTGGTATTGATCTAATCAATCCATCGGAAGTCTTTGATGTTTGCCAAAGTATAAAAGGCCAAACTATGTCAAAATCTAATGATTTTTGACTTTCTAGTAATTGATAGAGTGAACTCCAATCAATATTTTGCCAAAGACGACCATTTCTTAAGATAGATAAATCTGAAGTAAGTTCTATTCTTTTCATCAGATCGATATGGGCAATGCCTTCTATTTCCACTATGTCCTTGATTTCGTATGGTAAGTACTTTTTTCCATCAATAAATTTTTTACTTTTCTCAATAAAACCCGGTGGCTTAATACCCCAACCTCTATTTACCCATAGTATGCTGTCATTTTCTTTAAGTTTGAGAGCTGACAAAACATGAACTCCTGACGTAGCATTATGACTTCTGTTATCAAGATATATTGTAGTATTAGGCACCCAATAACCTAAAACTTTTATTCTTCTTTGATCCCAGTTTTGCGCATCTAGCGAATTTATTTTTGTAAACTCACTATTTAAGCTTAAAATTTCTTTGCCTCTTTCTGATTTTTTTTCAATAAAATTTTTTTTCTCTACTGCTCTAGATATCTGCCAAAAAGACAAAGAAATAGCAGTTATAGCTAAAAAAATCATAAAAAATACGCCTGAATATTTTTTTTTTTGAGATCTTATATAAGGTGAATTTTTCATTAAATTAAATTTAATTTAAAACGTACGATTTATGTGTCAAGATTAAGATTTTGCATATTATGTTTAAAGTTATTGTAATCATTGGATTTATACTTATAATTTTCAATCTTGGGCACGCTCTTTTTAACATGATTGGCTCGAAAAGTGAATCAAAAAAAGTAGTAAGGTCGCTAGCTTTGCGTGTACTTTTTTCAATCATTTTATTCGTACTGATTTTGATCTCGAATTACTTTGGGCTAATCGAGTCTACGGGAATTCCTGTATAAAAAAATTTGTTTTTTATAGCCAATAGACAAGTACGTATAAACCGAGCCAAACAACATCAACGAAATGCCAATACCATGCTGCACCTTCAAAACCAAAATGCGCTTTTGGTGAAAAATGTCCTTTGGCGTAACGTGCCCAAACCACTAGCAACATAATCGCACCCAAACAAACATGGAATCCATGAAATCCTGTTAGTAAATAAAAAGTGGAACCGTAGATCCCAGAAGAAAGTTTGAGATTAAGATCCGAGTAGGCATGAATATACTCGTAAGCTTGAAACCCAACAAAAGTAAAACCAAGAAGTAGAGTCATACCAAGCCATAGTAATACTCCCGATCTTTCATCTTCTCTTAATTTATGGTGAGCTATTGTAAGCGTTACGCCAGATGATAGAAGAAGTGCTGTATTTATTGTAGGAACCCAGAAAGGCCCCATGGTCTGAAATTTCTCAAAAACACCTTCAGCAGGGCCTTTGTGAGGCCAACTATCAACAAAATCAGGCCACAAAAAAGATGTATGATTTAAATCTCCAAGAAGTGGCAAAGTGATTATTCTTGCGTAAAATAGTGCACCAAAAAAAGCTGCAAAAAACATTACTTCGCTAAAAATGAACCAACCCATTGACCATCTAAAACTAGCATCTACATTACCTCCATATTTGCCACCTTCTGACTCAGATGCAACTTGGGCAAACCAACCAAAGAACATATATGCAAGTATTAAACAACCAACGAGTAAACTAATTTCGGAATACTGTACACTATTCACAATCCCAGCAGCACCAAACATAGTGAAAACCATCGCAATTGAACCAACTGCTGGCCATTTACTTGGCTCGGGTACATAATAACTAGAATCGTTTATTGCTGAACTCATTTAAATTCCTTCATCAAAATACTTAATGAACTTCTAAACTATAGACTCCATAATTAATATCAAAAATAAAATAACATTGTAACTCCAATATTTCCTTAAAGCATATATGCATGAAATTTAAGATGAAGCATCTAGTTCGTTCTCACTTTTTTTTACTCTCTTCTAAAAAAGCCTAGAATAAAGTAGTCATCACTGTAAATATATTAATATTCTATACTGAAATTTAGAAATCATTAAATGCGTTAGTAATTTCAAAAAAAGTATAACTCATTGTTATGTTTGTGATCTCCGCTGGAAGATTAGGATCAAGTAAAAAAACCACCGGAAAATCTTTTGTTTCTTTTCCCTCTAGTCTTTGCTGTTTAAAGCAGAAACACTCAATTTTTTTCAAAAATCCAGATGCTTGAAGAGGAGCATAGCTAGGAATAGCTTGACCAGAAATAGGATTACTCGAAGGATTAGTAATCTCAAAGTCAACTGTTATTAACTCACCGGGGTGAATGCTGACAAAAGAATTTTTTGGTTTGAAAACCCAAGGACCATGGGAATTAGAATCAAATTCCACAATCACTGTCCTAGATTTATCAACTTGAGTATTATTTAAATATTTTTCAATATCATTAACATCGGTTTTTTCTCTAGCGGCTAAGACATTTATACCTGTTACTTCGCAAATGGCTTCATAAAATGGCACGAGCATGAAACCAAAACCGAACATAACAATCGTCATCAAGAACAACTTAAAGAAGGTTCTATTTTTATCGCCAGTTAAGGTAACATCCGAAACTGTATCTTTTTCGGAACTCATGAAGGGAAGAAAATAAATTTCAAAATTATACCAATGAAGAAAACAACCGCCACAGATAAAAGAGTGAGAGCGGTTCTAATGTTGTTAGGCGCTCCCACCGATTTTTCCTCTAAATTACCTGTCAGCAATTTTGTGAGTTGGTGGAGTCTCAAAAGTGTGAAAAGGGGCCGGTGAAGGAACTGTCCACTCTAAACTGACACCATCGTTTCCATCCTTAGTTTTCCAAGGATCGGGCCCAACTTTTTCACCACCATTTATACATTTGATAACACAATATAAAAAAACTAGTTGTGCAAATCCAAAACCGAAGGCTCCAATTGATGCAAGCATATTAAAGTCTGCAAATTGCATAGGGTAATCAGCGTACCTTCTTGGCATTCCAGCTAAGCCTAAAAAATGCATTGGAAAAAATGTCACATTGAAAAAAATCATTGATAACCAAAAGTGGGTCTTACCCAAAAATTCGCTGTACATATTTCCTGTCCACTTTGGAAGCCAATAATATACACCAGCAAATAATGCAAATAGAGAACCAGCGACTAAAACGTAATGGAAATGTGCAACCACATAGTATGTGTCATGAAGCTGAATATCAAGTGGAGCGACAGAAAGTATAATTCCAGTGAGTCCCCCAATTGTGAATACAACTATGAAGCCGATAGCAAAGAGCATTGGAGTCTCAAAAGTCATTGAGCCTCTCCACATTGTTGCTAACCAATTGAAAATTTTAACCCCAGTGGGGACTGCTATAAGCATGGTCGCATACATGTAAAAAAGTTGACCAGTTAAAGGCATTCCAGTCGTAAACATATGATGAGCCCAAACTACGAAGGATAAAATTGCAATCGACGCGGTAGCGTAAACCATCGAGGTATAACCAAACAGTCTTTTCCTAGTAAAAGTTGGAATAATCTCCGAGACTATTCCAAAGGCAGGTAAGATCATAATGTATACCTCAGGATGACCAAAGAACCAAAAAATGTGTTGATACATAACAGGATCACCACCACCAGCTGCGTTGAAAAAAGAAGTTCCAAAATGACGATCAGTTAATACCATTGTTATTGCACCTGCTAATACAGGCATTACAGCAATCAATAGATATGCAGTTATTAACCATGTCCAAACAAACAATGGCATTTTCATTAACGTCATACCAGGTGCACGCATATTAAGAATTGTTGTTACGATATTGATTGAACCCATTATTGATGAAGCCCCAAGAATATGGATAGCGAATATAGCTAAATCCATGCCCAAACCCATTTGTATAGATAGTGGGGCATATAAAGTCCATCCTGCTGCTGTTGCACCACCTGGAACAAAGAAAGACGCCATCAGCAAAAGTGCTGCAGGGATTACAAGCCAGAAACTTAGATTATTCATTCTCGCAAAGGCCATATCTGGAGCACCTATTTGCAAGGGAATCATCCAGTTAGCGAAGCCAACAAAAGCTGGCATTATTGCTCCAAATACCATTATTAGACCATGCATTGTTGTTAATTGGTTAAAGAGTTCAGGTTGAACAACCTGCAAGCCCGGCTGGAAAAGCTCAGCCCTAATTCCGAGAGCTAGAACCCCACCAAGAAGAAGCATGCTAAAACTAAACCAAAGATACATTGTTCCAATATCTTTATGATTTGTTGCAAAAAGCCACCTTCTCCAACCTTGTGGATGATGATCGTGGTGATCATCTGCAACGTGACCTTGAGGATCAAGAACAGCACTCATTACAAACCTCCTTGTTGATCAACATCTGTTGATAGTTTTGATAACACATCATTTTTTGGATCTATATTATAAACTTCATTACTAGCAATACCGTCTTTTTGCGTTGAAACCCAAGAGCTGTAATCGTCAGCAGATACAACTTTAAGTGTTATGGGCATGAAAGCATGATCCTTACCACAAAGTTCAGAGCATTGACCTGTGTAAGTTCCAATTTTGGTTGCCTTAAACCAAGAATCTCTTACGAACCCAGGTATTGCATCTTGCTTTACACCCACTGCTGGCACTGACCAAGCATGTATTACATCATTAGCAGTTATAACTACTCTGACTTTTTTGTCAACTGGAACTACAAGAGCATTGTCAACTTCGACTAAATAATTATTAGTTTTGGGTGACTTATTAATTCTTTGATCGTATGGGGTGACAAGAGTTTGATAAAACTTTATTCCTTCGCCTTCGCCTCTTAAATATTCATAGCCCCACTTCCATTGATATCCAGTTACTTTAATTGTTATATCGGCGTTCGTAGTATCTTTTTGAGCCATAACTAAAGGAGTTGCATAAATACCTATACCTATAACAATTAGAAGAGGAATCGCTGTCCAAGCTATTTCAATAGTTGTACTCTCGTGGAAATCTGCAGGTTTAAAACCCTTGGATTTCCTATGTGCGTAAATTGAATAAAACATGAAGCCAAATACTACAACGAAAATAACTAAGCAAATTCCCATCAAAACCCAATGTACGATGTGGAGATCGGCAGCCATAACACTTGCAGGCTCACGTAAGTTGTACTTAGTGGTTAAATCATTAGCAGCAAATAATGTATTTGAAAAGAAAATGGACAATGATAAAAGTGTAGTTTTTAAAATTGAAGAGCTAGTTTTATTTAAACTTTTAAATTGTAAAAATTTATTCATAAGAAACCTTTAATTTCATCGAAAAATAATTTCCTTCTTTTTTCAGTTACAAATTGACCAACTTTTAACTCAGTACTACCAAATTTAAAAAGTACAAGTCCTTTGCCTTTGTTTTTTTTAAAATAAGGAACTGCCCAACAGCGAGGAATTTTAGTGAATTTCGTCGTTCCTCCAATTTCTGACTCAACGCATATATCACTTTTGGTCAAAATCACACGCTCAAAATCAGTTGCATGACGTGAATATACAAAAAAAGCAATGCAAAGGCCCAAAAGCTCTAAACACACAAAAGGCAAAATTACCCAAATTCCATTAAAAGCCCATGCCATCCCAATTAAAAATGAAAGAAAACCAACGAAAATTAAAGAACTTGCAAACTGTCGAGGACTTAGGGTGCAATTTTTTCTTAAAATCCATTCTTTATTAATTTCATTTATTTTCATCACATTGATTGACATATTACCTTACGTAAAGTTTCTTTGCAGTTAGCAACACCAATTTTTTTTTATTAATTAAGGGATATCCCTAACAAAAATTGTAAACAAAAAGTCAACTAAAAAATTTTATTTTCTTTTCTTTAATAAAAAAATCTTCATTACTATTTTTTTTGGTTAAAGGATTTTCACTAGTTTTTTGTTTTTTCCAAGCATGTCCATAGATCATCTCAAACTCTAGGGTTACAAGACCTGACGAATCTCTACATTTATCTAAAGCAAATAAGATTGATTTATACCAATTTTTTCCAGACACAATCTTGGATCTGTCAATCAAGGGATTTCCAGACAATCTTCTCAGCTCTTTCAGAGCGGACTCAGGTTTTTTATATTTGAATAAAACTTTTTCTGACGAGACAACTGCACTTTCAAAACCAACGGATCCACAAACATCGCCTAAATCATGAAGATCAATAAGGGGCAAAAAACTTTGCTTTGAAAGATTATAATCAAGTTCTTTTAAATTGTAGATAAATTCTTTGAGTGAAGTAGGCCCGAAACTTGCAAATCCAAAAAAGCCATCATGCTGAAGCAATCTATGAATTTCAATAAAAGATCTTTCTAAATTTTCTGTCCATGGGATCGTAGCCAATGATTCAACATAGTCGAAACTTTGATCAGGAAAACAAAAACAATTGAAAGTGTTGGGAAAAACTATTTTTTTTTTCCTATTTATTAATGGTAGTAGTTTTCTTATTATCTTGAGAAATTCATTTTTATTTACATCATTCTCCTCCTGCGATAAAAATGAGCCACAAATCCAATTACATTTTTTAAAAATACCCTTGCTTGGTTTTTCCTTTGATTTGGGAAATATATCAATTGAAAATGCTTTTTTTGGAGCAAGATTAATGCAGTTAAGACTTTGATAGTATACTTTTTCAAGTTCAAGCAGAAAAGGATGTCTAATAAGGTTGGATCGTTCCTTTCTAAGCATTTGAACTTCCAAAGCTTTTTTATCTAATTTATCTATTTCTTTATTACTGTTAATCACCATGATAATATTACTAAAAGTTATAAATTTTCATCAGAAAAATCCCTCGATAATAAATTTTTTAGAACTTCTTCAGGCTTGATTTTCATAATCAGCAAGTCACATACCGCCTTCGTTATTGGCACTTCAATATTTCTTTTTTGAGCTAAATCCAATAAAAGTGGAGCAGTAGATACTCCCTCAGCAACATGTCCAAGATTTTTCAGAATTGTCTGCAAATCTTGTCCATTTGCAAGTCCAAGTCCAACTTTTCTGTTTCTCGAAAGGTTTCCAGTTGAAGTAAGTATTAAGTCTCCTAAAGCTGCCAAACCCAGGAAAGTTTCTCTCTTTGCATTTATTGCTACTCCCAATCTAGCTGTTTCGGAAAGTCCACGGGTTATCAAACTAGCTCTAGCATTTAATCCTAAATTCATCCCATCACAAATACCAGCAGCAATTGCTAAAACATTCTTCATCGCTCCAGCTAATTGAACTCCAATTAGGTCATCGCTTGAATAAATTCTCAAACCACGGCACTTAAGACTTTCGGAAACATTTCTCACTTGTTCTAAGTCATTACCTGCACATGTTAGAGCAAAAGGTAAACCGGCTGCAACCTCTTGAGCAAAACTAGGGCCTGACAATGCAAAATGTCGAGAATTTGGAAAAAACTTCTCTATTAATTGAGACGGCCAAGTTATTTGCTTTTCATGAACTAAAACACCTTTACACAACCATAGCAAAGAAGTTTCTGGTGAAATATCTACTGTTTTCAACTTTTCACATATTTCTGCTAAGGCTGATACAGGGACTGCAAAAACTATTGTTTGTAATTCATTTTTTAATTTTGAAAACTCCTCACCCTTTCGTAATATTAGTTGTAAGTCCGAACTAAACCTTAATCTTTCACACAACTTGAGATTTTTTAAATATTTCTCATTAGTTTTTTTTTCAATCAAATCATCTACAAGCTTTGTATTTCTTGACCATAGAAAAACTTTTGCTGATGGATGCCCTGCAGAAATCCTGGAAGCGAAAGCTGTTCCCCAAGCACCGGCTCCTATTACAACCATTGATGACAAATAATTATTCAAACAATAATCTCATAACGAAAGTTATTTCTTTGAATCAGCTTCACCATTAATAGATGAAGAACTTGTCATATCTTCTCCATTTTTACCATTGAGTCTATCTTGCTTTTGTTGATAAAAAATTTCCCAATTTATTTCTGTCAGGTGAACGGGAGGGAAACTAGCCCTTTGTAATATGTCGGCTATATTCGCCCGTAAATATGGATACACTATGTTGGGACAAGTTATTCCCTTGAGTAAGATTAGTTGCTCTTGTGAAACATTTTTTATTTCGAAAATACCTGCTTCTTTGGCTTCAACTAGAAAACCAACTTTCTCTCCTAAATGACAAGTCACGGTACATTTAACTCCAACCTCAACCATTTTGTCTTTGAGCTCAGTGTCAAATGAATCGATTTCAAAAGATAATTTTGGCTGCGTGTTGTCTAGAAAAACTTCCGGTGCGTTTGGAATCTCAACAGATAAATCTTTAAGATACACTCTCTGTAAATGAAATACCGGAGCATCTTTTTCTTCTTCGGCCATATTTTCTCCTCAGTAAAATTGTATATAAAATTTAAAACTCTTAAAATCAAAATTTTAATTATTTAAACAAAATTTTAAGTTTTTTTTACAGGCAAACCCGCCTGTTTCCAAGCTTCAAACCCTCCATCTAAAGAAAGTACCTCTGTATACCCCTCATCTCTTAAATGCTTAGATATTTTGGACAAACCAAAACCAGATAATGAGAGAAGAATAACTGGAGTTTTTTGTCTTAAAGTTTTTGATTTTTTTTTTAATTCAGATATATTTTCAATAGTCTTTGAAGAGGGCATTCTTAACGCCTTTGGGATAATTTCTCCAAGCAATTGATTTTCTTCTCTTAAATCTAATAAAATAGCATTCTTTGAATTTAACAATTGCGTGGCTTCTAAAGTTCCAATTTTTTTTAACCCGCCGCTTCTTGATACTAGTGGCCACACCAGCATTCCTCCACTAACGAACGCAATAAAAACTAAAAAAATGTTGTCTACAATAAAATCCAAGGTTTACCTTTAAAACATATTAAATTTATATCTATACTAAGCTATTTTATGATAAAAATTTAATTTACTTAATTAAGTAACATTTTCTATTTTAGCTTTACATCAACACAGTTTAAAAATGACAATAACTAATCATTCTATAATTATTTTGAGGCACGGACAAAGCACCTGGAATCAAAGAAATTTGTTTACTGGTTGGGAAGATGCAGATATTACTCACAAAGGGGAAATTGAGGCTTCAAAGGCTGGTAAATTGCTGAAGAAAAATAATTTAAAATTTGATGTTGCTTTTACTTCCTTTTTACGAAGAGCAATAAAGACCCTTTGGATTGTTCTTAATGAAATTGATCAAGTCTGGATACCTGTTCACAAGTGTTGGAAGTTAAATGAAAGACATTATGGACATTTGACGGGTTTGAATAAGTTTGAAATGGAAAAAAAATATGGAGCAAACTTGGTAAAAAAGTGGCGTAAATCTTATCATTACTCACCAAAACCAATTGACGTAAAATCTCCCATTTGGTCAGGTTATGACAATAGATATGATTTTATACCTTCTAACGAATTGCCCCTATGTGAGAGTCTTAAAATTACTGTTGATAGAGTTGCTCAATTTTGGGATGAATCTGTCATACCCAATTTAAAAAAAAATAAAAGAGTGTTGATTTCAGCTCACGGTAATTCCCTCAGAGCACTTATCATGCACATAGAAAACATTACATCCCATGATATTGAAAACCTGGATATACCAAGAGCAAAACCTATTATTTTGGAATTAGATAAAAATTTTAGATTTTTGTCTAGAGAGTTTTTGTAAATTAACTGATCTGTTGAAGATACGAACTTTAACAGTTTCGTCACTGTCTACCTTTATGTTATTTGAAATTAACGATAATATCTAAATATTATCTTAAACATAGGACTTAGAAAAAAATGAGAAAATTTAAATCATTCAGTCTATTACTTGTTGGTTTGCTAGGTGGTTTTTTTGTAAGTTTTACCCTAAACGTTGCTGCGGATAGAAGTAATTCTTCAGGACTTCCAATTGAAGATTTAAAAAAATTTGCAAGTGTTTACGGAGCAATTAAGTCAAATTATGTTGAAGACGTAAAAGATGCTAAGTTAATAAAGGGGGCAGTTAGTGGAATGCTCTCGGGATTGGATCCTCATTCCACATATCTAGATGAAGATGCTTTCAAAGACTTACAAGCGGGGACTCAAGGCGAATTTGGTGGTCTTGGAATAGAAGTTGGTACTGAAGATGGACTTATCAAAATAGTCGCTCCAATCGAAAACACCCCTGCCGCAAGGGCTGGGGTCAAATCTGGTGATCTAATTATTAAAATTGATGATACTGCCACTAAAGGAATGAGTCTGAGTGATGCTGTCAAACTAATGCGAGGAAAACCAAAAACTAGCATCATACTCACCGTTATTAGAGATGGAGAGTCATCCCCTATGGTATTTAATATAGTCAGGGATATTATTCAGGTACAAAGCGTAAGATCTAAATTAATTAATAAAGAAATAGGTTTTGTTAGAATTTCTCAATTTCAAGAAAAGACTATTCAGAGTTTGGTCACACATATTAATCGAGTAGTAAGCGAATCAAAAACGAACAACTCGTCATTAAAGGGGTTAGTCCTAGATCTAAGAAATGACCCTGGAGGATTACTTCATGCTGCAGTAGGAGTTTCTGCTGCTTTCTTAGACCCTGGGTTACTGGTAGTATCCACTGACGGTAAGCAAGAGGAGGCTCAGCGAGAATTTTATGCAACTACAAAAGATTATAATAGAACTGGCAAAGATCCTCTGGATAATCTTGATCCAATCGCAAGATCCATACCCATGGTTGTTATAGTCAATGGAGGCTCTGCATCAGCATCTGAAATAGTTGCAGGAGCATTGCAAGATCACAAAAGGGCCACAGTGCTCGGAACTCAATCATTTGGTAAAGGTTCAGTTCAAACGATATTACCTTTGGGAAATAACACTGCTATCAAACTTACTACTGCTAGATACTATACTCCGTCTGGAAAAACTATTCAGGCTAAAGGAATCGAGCCTGATTTTTGGGTGGAGGAAACAGAGGAAGGAGATATTTCTGACAGATTGAGAATACGTGAAGCTGACCTAAATCGCCACCTTGAAGGAAACAAAGATGATAAAAATTTAACAGATAGTTCAACTGATAATTCAAATAAAAATTCCAATTCAAAAATTGATAAATCCGAAAAAAATTCATCTAATAGAAAACCAATTGAGTTTGGTTCTGATTCAGATTTTCAGTTAATTCAGGCCATGAACCATTTAAAAGGACTTACCGTAAAAACCAGTACTCCCTCTTCTCAAAAATAAAAATTTATAATCATCAAAAAAAAACTCTGAGATGATTCATGATGAAGAATCAATAGAAACTGATTTGCGTCACAGCAGACACATACTTCTTTCCAGACTTGATGAAGCTGGTGTTAAAAAAATTAGAGCAAGTAAAATCTTGATAATTGGTGCTGGAGGTCTTGGATGTCCAGTTGCACAGTATATGGCTGCAGCTGGTGTAAAACTAATTACATGGGTGGATCCGGATGTCGTTGATGGATCTAATTTACCGCGTCAGGTTCTTTTCGGACCACAAAATATTGGTGAATATAAGGTCATAGCAGGTAAAAACTACCTGCAAAGAATAACCAATGAGCAAAAAATCAATGCCTTAACCGAGGCTGCGAATAAAGACAATTTAAGGCAGTGGGTAATTGAAGCTGATGTTGTTCTTGATTGTACAGACCAATTTAAAACCAAACATTTACTTAATAAAACTTGTTACGAATTGAAACGTACCTTAGTAATTGCATCAGCAATAGAGTGGGCTGGACAACTTCAAGTCATTGATCCCAACCAGGCTGAAGCGGCTTGTTACGCATGTATTTTTGATCCAGATGAAAAAGTTAAAGAAGCTGCTTGTGGTGCTTATGGTGTATTTTCTACAGCAGTTGGCACAATGGGGTTGTTACAAGCGAATGAAGCACTTAAGATAGTCGCTGGTATTAAACCAGAAACGGGAAGAATGTTTTTGTTTGACTCATTTAAGCTGAGATTTGATGAAATTAGAATAAATAAAAGGGACAATTGCCCTGTTTGTAAAACCTAAGTCCTGACAAGATCAGATATTTTTTTTATCTTCCTATCTATAAAAATTGGTGTAAGAAACTGAGCAATCCTACTTTGTGATCTGTAACATTGGGCCCAAATAGTTTTACAACCCAATTTCTTTGCAGATTTTAAATTTTTTAAACAGTCATCTACTACGGTTACTTCTGAAGCTTTAACCCCAGATAGTCTTACCAATCTTTTCCACTGAACTATATTTGGTTTTGGCTTAATTCCAGCTGAGGCTCTCATTTTTTCTATGGGAATGATTCTTTCAAAACAAGATTTTATTTTTAAAATTTTTAAAACATTGTGAGCATATTTTTTTGGCGAATTTGTCACAAGCCATTTTCTACCTTTCAGATTTTTTAATCTCTTTGATAAATTTTTATTTGCAATGACGTTAATTGATAACTCATCAAGAGTATGAGTTTGGCCTAAGAAGTTTGAAACTGAAATGGCATGTAATTTTTCCATGCCAACAACTGTAGCTCCAAATTTTTTCCAATAGTTTTTTCTTATCTCGTCTGCTTTTTTTTTATCGACTTTAAGAAGTTTTTGAATCTCAATGGTCATCATCACATCAATCATTTTTAGTGGACCGTTTGAAGCATCATGAAGAGTGTCATCTAAGTCAAAAAACCAGCACAAATTTTTTTTTGCTATTATCAATGTGCTTTGATCATTGTCCCAATACCTTCATCAGTTAAAACTTCCAATAAAAGGCAATTGGAGACTCTGCCATCAATAATATGCACAGAGTGAACTCCACTTTTAGCAGCTTCTAACGCAGATTTTATTTTTGGTAACATGCCTCCTGAAATCATTTTGCTCTTTACCAATTTATCAATTTTATTAGCAGTTAAGCCAGTTATTAAGTTGCCTTTTTCATCGAGAACACCAGGAGTATTAGTTAACAAAATAAGTTTTTCAGCTTGTAAAATTTCGGCTAATTTTCCAGCCACAACGTCTGCATTAATGTTATAAGTTTCTCCACTAGAGCCTGAGGCAATTGGGGCAATAACTGGAATAAAACCATCTGAAACAAGGGATAGAAGAATATTAGGGTCAACTTTGTGTATGTCACCAACGTGTCCCAAATCAATTGGCTTTTCATCAACCTTTTCAGAAGTTACATGCAGTTTTTTTGCTTTAATTAAATTACCATCTTGCCCTGTTAGGCCAACTGCTTTACCACCTGAATGGTTTATTAATTCAACAAGTTCCTTGTTAACCTTTCCTGCAAGTACCATTTCAACAATATCCATTGTCTCTGTGTCAGTCACTCTGAGCCCATTGACAAATTCTGGCTTTTTATTAAGCTTTGTTAAGTAACTTTCAATTTGGGGACCACCTCCATGAATAACAATGGGGTTAATTCCGACTGATTTCAACCAAGTTAAATTATGAGCAAAGCTATCTTTTAAATTATCATCAATCATGACATTACCACCTAACTTAACTACAATCGTTTTGCCATTGAATTTTTTAATGTATGGTAAAGCCTGCGCAAGTATTTTAGCTTTTAATTCTGCTGAATTTATATTTTTTTCAGGTGAAGAATGAGTTTTTTGATCCATAATCCTTAGTCAAACACCAAATTGACGTTGCCTTTTTTCTCTTCGCTGTTGTGCCTCTATTGAGAGCGTTGCAGTAGGTCTAGCAAGAAGACGCTTAAGACCAATTGGATCACCTGATTCATCACAATAGCCGTACTCACCTCTGTTAATTCTACCTATAGCCTGTTCGATTTTTTTTAGAAGTTTCCTTTCTCTATCTCGCGTTCTTAACTCAAGAGAATTTTCTTCTTCAATTGAAGCTCGATCAGCAGGATCAGGAAAAATATCAGTCTCCCTTAAATGTTCTGTTGTTTCATCGGCATTCAACCTAAGTTCCTCTGCTAACCCTAGCAACCTTTTTTTGAAAAAATCAAGTTGGAGTGAATTCATATAATTTTCAGGTGAATCATTTAAAAGATCTTCCTCGTTCGCAATAACTTTCATATTACTCATCCGTAAATCTAAAAAAATTTAACTATTAACTTATAATTTTACATTACATAGCTATAAAAACTATTTACGCAGTTAAAAATTATTCATAAATTCAATTAACAACAATTTAGTCAGTTAATCTTATTTGTATTTTTTTTTAATTGTGCTCTTGGATGAGTTAAATCATAAACTTCAGACAGGTGTTGAAAATCTAATTTTGTATATATTTGAGTGCTGGATATTTTGGAATGGCCCAATAACTCCTGCACGGCCCTTAAGTCTCCACTTGACTGAAGTAAGTGACTAGCAAAAGAGTGTCTCAACATGTGAGGATGAACGGACTGTCCACTATTGTTATTTTGCGAATGAACCTCGAATCTTCTTTGTATTCCTCGTGATGATAATCTACTACCATTTTTGTTAATGAATAATGCTTTCTCGGAAATATGAAGTTTTTTTAATTCAACTAAATATTCTCTGACTCTAAGCCAATTGGAAATAGCTTTAACAGCCGGTTTTCCAACTGGAACTCTTCGACGACGGGACCTTTTACCAAAAACTTCAACAAAACCACTTTCAATATCAACCCAACCCTTGTTAAATGAATCCGACTTTAAGTCTAAATTCACAACTTCGGAAACCCTAATTCCTGATGAATACATCAATTCAAATATTGCTTTGTCTCTAACCAACAACCAGTTGGAGTCTGAAGCCTGTATAGAATTTACAAAATTAACCGCTGCATCCACGGATAAAGCTTTTGGAAGGAGTTTATTCATTTTTGGAGACTTAATATTTCTTAAAGGATTGGATCCAATATCAAAACCCAAATCCACACTGTTCTCAAAAATCCAATCTAGGAAAACTCTCCATGATGATAGCTTTCGGGAAATTGACCTAGATGATAAATTCTGATTTCTCATTTCTATAATGTAGCTTCTAAACATAGCTTGGCTAAAAAATGGAAAATTTTGAGTGCCATAAAAATCCCTAGATATTTTTTTTTGGAGAACCTTCAGATCACTCTCATAGGCTTTAATAGTCAATTTAGAGTGCCTTTTGACCTTCTCCTTAATTGAAAGAAATTTGTCTACTGAAATTTTAAGTTTATTTAGATCCATTTTTTTACACAAAATCTACATAACTAATTCGAAACAACAATAGAAGAAATTATTTCAGAAATACTTTCTAGAAAAATTGTTCCTACGTTACCGTCAAATCTGGCTCTATCCTCAGAAATAATAATAAGTGAACCGAAGGTACTTTTAAAGTTTTTATGGGTAAGTGGAATCAAGGCAAGAGAGCCATGTTTCTTTAAATGATTGATAGGCTGATTTATTGTGGATTTTTTTTCTTGATTCTCAGAAACAAACTCACTTTTCTCCAATAACTCAAACCATACTTTGGCTTTTGTTGATGATGTGGGTAATAATTTTGTTTGATTTAAATTTCTTACTGAAGCATTTAATGAATTATCTCCTTTAATTATAAAGTCACTAAAAAAGTTATATTTATAGTTAGCTTCAGAAAGTAATACAATAGTTACAAAATCCACTTCGAATTGTGAACACAATAAATCAAAAATTTTATTTACTAAATCATTTTTTGTTTTTAATTCAAATAAATTTTTTGTCCAACTTACAAAATTGCTAAAAACTTTTTCATTTGATTCTGCATTATTTATTAAATGATCGAATTTCCTTTCATAATCAGCAATTTTTGTTTTTAAATTTATATTCTGTTTTTCTAGTAATGACTCAGTTGAACCAATATTTGTGTGTGGGAAATTTATTTTGTTCAATAAATCTTGATTCGTTTTAAAAAAATCATGGTTTTCTGTGAGATAGTTTCTTACAAATTTTTCATTGTCTTCTTTGTTTCTATATAGGTTAGATTGGAGTTCGATTTTTTTTTCTATTGTCATAGTGTAATTTTTCCTCTAAAAACTTCTCTTGCAGGGCCAGACATAAAAACAGAATCATTCAGATCTCCGGACCAGCTGATATTTAATATTCCTCCAGGAAGATTTACTTCAATGGAATTTTTCTTGCTTAGAATTCCTTTTGCAATTCCACAAACAGCAGCTGCACATGCACCCGTTCCACATGCTAACGTTTCACCAACTCCTCTTTCAAAAACTCTCAAAGCAATTCTTTCTGAATCTAATACTTTAGAAAAACCAAGATTTACACTTTTAGATAGAAGATTAGATTCTTCAATATGAGTGACAATTTCATTTAAATTTAAATCATTGATAGAGTTCATCTCTATAACTATATGTGGGTTTCCCATAAAGACTGGGGCTAAGTGAAGTTCACAGTTATTCCATGGAACTAAATAAATTTCTTGATCGTTAACTTTCTTCTTTGTGAATAATCTTGTATTTAATCCGATAAAGGATGCATTTAGTTTAGGAGAGGACATCTGAACTTGAATACTATTGTCATCTAAAACATTGGCATAAATAACGCCGGCTTTCGTCATTAAACTTACACGATTTCCGTTAATAAAACCCGAATCGTGAAGAAACTTAACAATGCATCTGGCACCATTGCCACATTGTTCAACTTCAGAACCATCAGCATTAAATATCCTGTAAATAAAATCAGCTTCACTTCCTTCGTGAACATCTACAGTTAATATTTGATCAGCTCCAATTCCAAAATGGCGATCAGCAATTAGTTTTAAATGATATGAAGTCAAATTGGATGAAGTGCCAAGATCCAAAAGTGAACTCAAAACAACAAAATCATTACCTGCACCTTGCATCTTTATGAATGATAGGTTCATACAATTTCACCATAAATTTGAAAATTTCTAATCACATGTTTGTTCCTTTAAATTGATTTTTTTTGGTGATTTGTATCGATCATAACCCCATAGATAGCTCTGTGGTTCATTTATAATCAATTGTTCTACATTTTTATTCATGTCCCTTATCATCTCTTTCAGAGAAATACTTTTTGTTTTTTTGTAACACCATTCTTTAACACTTAATTTCCATCCATGACTATTATGTCGAGCAAGCACCCAAACAACAGGGGCCTGTGTTCTTAAAATTAGTTTACAAGCTAAAGTCATTGTGTAAGCGGGTTTACCAAAAAACTTTTCTTCAATTCCATATCCATCTGGCGGAACTTGATCTGGAAGCATTCCTACAATCTCTCCTCTATTTAAAGCGAGCAAAAGTTTCTTAACTCCAGTAAAGCTTGTTTTCACCATGTTTATGTTTGAAGTAGGTCTAAGTTCTTGAAAAAGTTTTTCAAATAGAGCGTTATCTGATGGCTTATATAAAATACTAATTGGAAGGTTTTGACTAAATACTCTTGGTATTAATTCAAAAGAACCCAAGTGCGGTGTTAGACAAATTAATCCTTTTTTTTCAAGAAGAAGCTTCTCTATCACATCAAACCCTTCAAACTCGACTTTATCTCTCAGACCAGTTCCGCACCAAATCTTAGGAAGTTCAAAAAGACATATACCAATTCTTCCAATAGCAGAAAAAAAACTAGACCTTCTAAAAACATTTCCACAAAATTGATTTGCCAAGCTCCAGTTTTTCTTGAAACGTTTCCTATATTTTCTTGATGAAAACCAATGTAACCAAGAAAAAATGACTCCAATGAAACGCAAAAGTCTCAAAGGAAATTTTCCAAATAATTTGAATACTCTTATCATGAGAGATATAGTTAATTATCAAAAAATAAAAATTTTACAAAACTACACAATTAAAACAGTTAACTAATTTTTTCTTCAACAAGTTTAATATCAATTGAAAGAATACATGACAAATTCACATTTTTTTACATCAGAGTCAGTTTCCGAGGGTCATCCTGATAAAGTTTCAGACCAAATAAGTGATGCTATTCTAGATGCACTTCTTAGCCAAGATCCAAATTCCAGAGTTGCTGCAGAAACACTATGTAATACGGGTTTGGTAGTTTTAGCTGGGGAAATTACTTCCAACTCAGAAGTGGATTACATTCAAGTTGCAAGAGACACATTAAAGAAGATTGGCTATAACAATACTGATTTTGGAATTGACTACAAAGGGTGTGCTGTTTTGGTTGCTTACGACAAACAGAGTTCCGATATTGCTTTGGGAGTTAACAGGAGAAAAGAAGATTTGTTAAATCAAGGTGCTGGTGATCAGGGATTGATGTTTGGTTATGCTTGTAACGAAACTGAAAGTTTAATGCCGCTTGCTATAAACACAGCGCATAGGATAGTTGAGAGACAAGCATCTTTGAGGCATAAAGGAGTATTACCATGGCTAAGACCTGACGCAAAATCACAAGTTACGGTTAAGTACGTCGATGGAAAACCAGAAAGTATTGATACAGTCGTTCTCTCTACCCAACATTCTCCTGAAATTGACCTTGATTCACTTAAAGAATCTTGTATTGAAGAAATTATAAAACCTGTTTTACCAGAAAAACTCTTAAAAGGAGAAATCAATTATTTAATAAATCCTACTGGGAGATTTGTAATTGGTGGCCCTCAAGGAGACTGTGGTTTAACTGGAAGAAAAATAATTGTTGATACATATGGAGGGTCAGCACCGCATGGAGGAGGTGCATTTTCTGGAAAAGACCCTTCAAAAGTTGACAGATCTGCTGCCTACGCTAGTAGGTACGTAGCAAAAAATATTGTTGCTTCAGGTTTGGCTAAAAAAGCACTTGTTCAAGTTAGTTATGCGATAGGTGTTGCAAATCCGACATCAATTAGTGTAACAACTCAAGGTACAGGAATTGTTTCAGATGAAATTTTATCAAGTGCTGTAGAAAATACGTTTGATCTCAGGCCCAGAGGCATTGTAGAAATGCTTGATCTTCTTCGACCAATTTATGCTAAAACAGCAGCTTATGGTCATTTTGGTCGAGAGGCCAGTGATTTTCCATGGGAAAAAACTGATAAAGCTGAGGAATTAAGAAAAATGTGTAAAATTTAGTATATTTTTAGTACTTGCAAAATATATTAAACCTGTGATATATTTTTGAGTTGTCTAAGGAGCGTTGCAAGATTCATATAAAATCATGGACTCAGGCTTAGACAAATTTTTCTTAACGACGCTCATTAATCTCAAAACTTAGGAGAACATATGAGCGCAGTTTTAAAAGACAATTCAAATCCTGATTATGTTGTATCTGATATTTCTCTTGCTGAATGGGGCAGGAAAGAAATTAGTATTGCAGAAGTTGAAATGCCTGGTTTGATGGCCATTAGAGAGGAATTTTCGGATTCTAAACCTTTATCTGGTGCAAGAATAACTGGGTCTCTCCACATGACAATCCAAACTGCAGTTTTAATAGAAACACTTGTCGATCTTGGTGCGAGGGTGAGATGGGCATCCTGTAATATTTTTTCTACTCAAGACCACGCAGCAGCAGCTGTTGCTAAAAGTGGCACACCTATTTTCGCAACAAAAGGAGAGTCTCTGGATGAATATTGGGAATATTCACACAAAATTTTTTCCTGGCCTGATGGAAAACCAAGCAATATGATACTTGATGATGGTGGAGATGCCACGCTACTTCTTCATTTGGGAGCAAAAGCCAAAACTGATCCTAAGCTTCTCGAAAATCCCAGCTCCGAAGAGGAAGCCGCCCTATTTAGTGCCATAAAAAAACAGTTATCGGTTGATCCTGATTTTTACCAACGAAATTTAGATGCAATTGTTGGGGTAACCGAAGAAACAACAACCGGTGTTCTTAGATTAAATGAGATGTCAGCTGATGGTAGTCTGGCTTTCAGGGCAATTAACGTAAACGATTCTGTCACTAAAAGTAAATTTGACAATTTGTACGGATGCAGAGAATCATTAGTAGATGGAATCAAAAGGGCTACAGACGTTATGATTGCCGGAAAAACAGCTGTTGTATGCGGTTACGGTGATGTGGGTAAGGGTTCCGCACAAGCTTTAAGAGCTCTTTCTGCGCAGGTATGGATAACTGAGGTTGATCCGATATGTGCTTTACAGGCTGCAATGGAAGGTTATAAAGTCGTAACCATGGAGTATGCTGCAGAGCATGCTGATATTTTCGTTACTGCAACTGGTAATAAATCTATCATTACAAAAAATCATATGGAAAGAATGAAAGATGAAGCCATCGTTTGTAACATTGGCCATTTTGATAATGAAATAGATATTTCAGGTTTAGAAAATTGCGAGTGGGTTGAAATTAAACCTCAGGTCGATCATGTAATTTTCCCAGATGGAAAAAAAATAATTCTTCTTGCCAAAGGTAGGCTCGTAAATCTTGGATGTGCAACAGGCCACCCCAGTTTTGTAATGAGTTCTTCGTTTGCCAATCAGGTAATTGCACAAATAGAATTATTCTGTCACAAAGATAGGTATGCATCAGGAAAAGTATATGTACTTCCAAAGCACCTTGACGAAAAAGTCGCAAGATTACATCTGAAAAAAATTGGAGCTAATTTAACAGAAATGACTAATGAGCAGGCAAGTTACATTGGTGTCTCCGTTGAAGGTCCCTTTAAATCTGAAACTTACAGATACTAATAGATGGAAATAAGCATAGAATTCTTTCCTCCCAAGTCGGAGGAAGGATTTGCTCGTTTAGATGCTGCAGCAAATGAACTATCAAAATTAAATATTTCTTACGCCTCAGTTACCTATGGCGCTGGTGGTTCAACTCAAAACGGAACTTTATCTTCGGTAGAAATGCTCTCAAAAGTATTCAAAAAAGCTGTTCCTCATATTTCATGCATTGGAGCTGACAAAGACAATATTATTAATATTTTAGAAAATTATAAACAGCTAGAATTTGACCACTTGATTGTCTTAAGAGGTGATTTACCATCTGGCTTTGGCAGAGGTGGAGAATTTTCGAATGCAGTAGATTTAGTAAAGTTTATTAGAGAAAAATTTCAAGACTATTTCCGAATTGATGTTGCCGCATATCCTGAGATTCATCCACAAGCGGCAAGTCCTAGTCATGATATAAAATATTTTTCAGATAAAATTAAAGCTGGAGCGAACGGAGCCATTACCCAATACTTTTTTAATGCTGATGCTTACTTTAAATTCGTTGATGATGCATACAAACTTGGAGTTGATGTGCCTATTATTCCTGGCATCATGCCCATTACAAATTTCATACAACTTGCCAGGTTCTCAGATAATTGTGGGGCGGAGATTCCAAGGTGGATTCGACAGAGACTAAACAGTTATGGAGATGACTCTAAATCTATTTTTTCCTTTGGTATTGACGTCATTACTGATTTATGTGATCAACTGATATCTGCTGGAACACCTGGCCTTCATTTTTACTCCATGAATAAGTCCAAAGCAATTAGAAAAATTAGTAAAAATTTGAGTTGCTTTAAGTAATATACTAATAATTTTTCACGTAAATAATTTATTAAACTAACTTTTCAATAAAAACTTCAATTGCTCAAACAACTAATTTTTTTTAGTTTTTTTCTAGTACTATCACCTGCTATCGTATACTGCAATGATTCTGTAGATCAAAAGAAACGATACTTACAACTAGGAAATAAATATTTCCAGCAAAAAAATCTTGATAAGTTAAAAAAAGTAAGACTTTCTTCGAAAGGTCAACATATTAATCATTGGATCGATTACTGGACTTTAAAACTAAAAATTGAAAGAAATCCTTTTGATAAAAGCATCAAAGAAGAGTTGAGGATCTTCTCAAAAGAACACTCCAAAAAATATTTAGTAGTTAAAGTTTATAGGTTTTGGGCTCATGAAGTAATAAAAAAAAGGCAATGGTCACGAACAAGTCAAATAATAGATTACATTAGAAATGTTTCTCCTCAAACTTCAAGCCAGTCTATAAACTGTGTTAAAAACTTGTCTCGCAAAACATCATCCTTAGAATCAGTTAAAGAATTAACATCTGGAGAGGAATTTAGGATTGGATGTTTGCAACTTATTTTGATGAGCATCAAAAATGGAATAGCAGATAAAAATTTTATAATAAACAGTTCTAGGTCTGCATCTATTAGCGGTAATATCAATCATGCTACTCAAATTTTAAATTTAGCTAAAAAAAGTAATTTTGTAATATCTCCCTCCGAATACAAATTAACCAAAGTCTTATCTGTTTCTCAGAGGAATAGTTTAAGGGCCCTGAGAAGGTTCAAATCTATAAAAAGAATCCTAACTAAAGAACAGGAAAGTTTTGTTTCTATGGTTGTTGGTAGCTCTCTTTTGGGAATCACCCATTCATCTACTCTAAATTTAGTAAAGGTTGGGATAAGTTCTGTTAACAATCAACCTGTAAATGTTCTAGAATCAACTGCGAGGGTTGCTCTTCGCTACGGAGACTGGGGTTTATTAGAAATTGTAATTCAAGCTATGCCAGTCTATTTACAAAAAACTCCTAAGTGGAAATATTGGAAGGCTCAGCTACTACTAAAGGAAGGTGAAAAAGTTAAGTCTGCTAAATTATTAGATTCAATAAAACCACCTTGGTCATTTTATGGAATGCTTTCGGGAGAGGAGTTAGCAAGAATTTATAATCCAAAAAAACATATTTCTTATCGTATTCCAACAATAGATCAAGATTTTAAAGAAATCCTCAATTCCAATTCTTTTAAGACTGCTCTATTACTTTATGAGGTGGGTCTTTACAGAGAGGGAAGAATGGAGTGGGAAAATGTTTTGAGAAAAAAAACTGATAAGTCTCTGATCAACATAGCAAAATATCTCTCAAGCCAGGGTATTTTCGACAGAAGTATTTCGGCAGCATTAAAAACAAAAAATGAACATAATTTTTATTTAAGATTCCCCATTCCCTATAAAAAAATAGTAAAAGAAGAAGCACGCTCTCATAAGATTTCTCCATCTCTAATAATGTCTCTTATGAGGCAAGAATCCAGGTTTAAAGAAAAAATTGTGTCCCCTGCTGGAGCTATTGGTTTAATGCAACTCATGCCCTCAACAGCTAGATCAGTAGCCAGGAAAATCAAATTAAAATCCGTTGGAAAGAAGTCATTATCTAATCCAATAATTAATGTAAAGCTTGGTTCTAGCTATCTTGAAAATCTTTTTTCGAAATTCAAAGGGTCAGCATTGTTAAGTGTTGCTGCGTACAATGCAGGTCCCTCAAGGTCAAGAAAATGGAAAAGAAGCTTAAGAATGGAAATTTCTGGGGCTGCTTTTACAGAATCAATTCCTTTCGATGAAACTCGTGATTATGTTAAATTTGTTTTAAGTGGTGCTGTGATGTACTCGAGGTTATATGATCAAAAAAGTACTTGGAATTCAGAAATTCAAAAAAAATCTTTTTTAACTTTACAATCACTACTTACTAAAATTCAACCCTAGGAAACAACTTTTGATAAATGAGTAATATGACAAATAAATTTAATAAAGTTACTATTATTGGAGGAAATGGATTTATAGGTACTAACCTAATTTCCAAATTAATGACTGAAGGATTTCTCATATCAGTTTTGGTCAGAGACAGGGAGAAGGCCAAGAATTTATGGCCATTGCCAAACGTTGATATAATTGAATACAGTAATTCATTAACAAGTATCAAGAATTGTTTGCCAGACTCAGAGCTATTAATAAATTTAGTTGGTGTTTTACAAAGTAAAGTTGGAAAACCTTGGGGACCCGAGTTTAATGAGGCTCATGTTGAGCTTGCATCAAATATTGTCGAAGCGACCAAAGAAAGTTGCTACAAAAAAATTATTCATATTAGTGCTTTAGGAAGTTCAGAAAACGGACCGTCCATGTATTTACGTTCAAAAGCCGAGGGGGAAAAAATATTTTTAAGTTCAAATTTGAAAATAATCATCTTGCGCCCTTCAGTTGTATTTGGGCCAGGAGATAAGTTTTTATCGATGTTTGCTGACATGCATCGTTTTCTTCCTTTTATACCACTTGCAGCTTACCAATCTTTATACCAACCACTTTACATTGGTGATTTGACTAAGATTATTCAGGCTTGTATAGAGAGGAACGAAAGCTCAAATACAATTTATGAATGTGTTGGGCCTGATATTTATTCACTCGGTGATTTAGTCCTACTTTCGGGGATTATATCTAAAAGAAAAAAACCGGTTATACCTCTTCCTAACTCAATATCAAGAATACAAGCTTACATTATGGAAAAACTACCAGGCCCTACTATTCTTTCAAGAGACAATCTTGACTCAGCCAGCATTCCAAATATTTCAAAAGACTCTCATAATGTCTATCCAATTTCTAACCCGACAAGTATTAAAAGTATTCTTTCTGATTACTCACATATTAGATAATATTAGATCAAGATTAACTTTCAAATTTGAATAATTTTTCTGAAATCACTCCAAACAAAAATTCTGATGGAATTCTAAAAAAATTGCCGAGCTCTGTTAAAGTATTTTGTGTTGGAGGTGCGGTAAGAGATACATTATTAAATAAGAAAAATGCTGACAGAGACTATTTACTAGTTGGAGCCGATGCTAATTTATTGATAAAAATTGGTTTTATTTCTGTTGGTAATGATTTTCCTGTTTTCTTACACCCGATTTCAAAAGAAGAATTCGCATTGGCCAGAACAGAAAAGAAAAAAGGAAGAGGTCACAAAGCTTTTGTGTTTAACAGTTCAAAAACTGTAAGTTTAAAAGACGACTTGAAGCGAAGAGACTTTACAATTAATTCAATGGCAATTGACGAAAGTGGAAAACTAATTGACTTTTTTTCAGGAAAAAATGATTTAGAAAAAAAAATTTTTAAACATATTGGCCCGGAATTTTCAGAGGATCCTCTTCGATTATTAAGGCTTGCTCGATTTCTTTCTGTATTTCCGGAATTCAACGTTCACCCAAGTACTGTAAGATTATGTGAGGATATAGTTAAGTCCAAAGAGATTCTCAATTTATCAAAGGAGAGAATCTGGGGTGAATTTGTTAAAGGTTTAATTGGAAAAAATCCTTTAGCTATGACGAACTTTCTTGTTAAAACAGGAACATGGGCTTTGATATCCAAGGAGAATAAGTTATCGGATCATGTTTTAAATCTGTTGAAAAGAGCAACTGAATCAAACTTATCTGAGTTTTGGAAAGTAGCAATAATTTTTTTAGATTGCGATAATGAAAAAATTCATTGTTTAATTCCTAAAGAGGTTAAAACTTGCAAAAAAATTCTTAACGAATTTATATTTTTATTATCTGACTTTGCCAACTTAAAAAAAAATCAGGAATTATTCTGTAAAGTTATCCTACATTTTTTTGAACACTCTGACTTTCACAGGAAACCTGAAAGATTTGATAGTTTATTAAAGTTAATGCCCTCTATTTACGAAAATAATAATTTCTCTGACTTAAATATAGACAGTAAAATATTAAAAAATATTATTTACACTTTAGTAAAAACTTCTTTAAATATGGTGGTAAAAAATGCTGCTGCTAATAAAAAACCTATAAAATCGTCTATTCAGGCTTTCAGAGTTAATTTGATTAAAAAAATACTCAAACAAGAGTTAAAAAGTTGATTATTTGCAAACTTAAATTTTTTTTACCTTCAATACAAGAAAAGACTCACTCATCGTGGAGTCGGAAAGAATATTTTGCAGTGAACTTAGCTGATTATATTTTTTTAAATTAAAGTTTGATTTTTTTTCATCAAAAATAATTTTTTCTGCTTCATCTAAAATTCCTGAGTCCAACAACCAAGCTCCCTGTGTTTTAATTTCAAGTTCTAAAGGTTTATGACTTGAAAATTCCTCTACTAAACTACTGAAATCAACATGACTAGTTAAATCTTGTAACCCAGGATTTTTAATACATTCTTTTAGGCTATTTATTTGTTTATGTTTACTAAATCCACATAAAGTGCTTTGAACCATCATAGGGTGGTCAAGTTCGAATCGTTCCTTTCCATAATCTAAAATAACAATCTCTCCCCAATCAATTTTTTTTACTATTTTGCAACACCATTCAGGAACATATGGTGACCACTCCCCAAGTTTCTCTTTGTACCAAGGAAAACCATTATTTTTTGACTGTTCATATCTTTTTTTAATTTGATTCAATAAGTCACCTTTAGCCTCTTTATCTACCCAGAAAAAATTTTTATGTTTATCAATGCTCACGCCACATTCATAAAATGAATTCGATTTATTCTTTTTTGAAGGGACAAACCTAAAGATTTTTACTGGGAAAGCGTCAATTAATTCGTTAGCAATTATCATTCCCGTGACTGGTTTTTGATTTTCAAAATCAGCAAAATTATTTTTGTTTAATATTTTAGTTTTCCATTTTACCTTTTCAAGTATTAAAGAAGCTTCTTTACCAAAATTCTCTTTTAATTTTTTTTCGATTACCTCTTTTTGTATATCCTGCATACTTTTATTAATTTCGATAATTTCATAATTGTTGGGTAAGAAATTATTTTTTTTTAACATCACCAAAATTTCAGCAGCTAAATGACCGCTGCCACCCCCAATTTCTCTAATGCTTAGTTTGGATTTTAAATCTAAAGGAGCGTTACTTCTTAATTTCATAAAATTTTTAGCTAATGCCATTCCTATCCACGGACCTAGCATTGGAGCAGTAATAAAATCTCCATGTTTTCCAAAAGGACCAAAATTTTTTTTTGTAATAGACTTAGTGTAATAACCATTTTTTTCATCATAAAGAGCTGAAAACATAAACTCATCAAAACCAATCCATCCATTTGAATTCGAAATAAGCTTTAAAATATTGATATTAGTCATGATGAATTACTTAGGGTAAATTTTTAAAATGAATAACAGAAAAACATGCCTTGTAAATGGTGGGGCAAAAAGAATTGGTAGGCATATTTGCAAAACTTTAGCAAAGGACGGCTGGAATGTTGCTATTCACTACAATAAATCAGAAAAAGAATCTTTAGAACTTGCCGATGAAATTAAAAGTTTAGGAAAAGATGCTATAGCAATTCAAGCCGATTTTAACACTTTTAACGAAGATAAATTATCTTATCAGTTAATCAAAATGGTAGAACAGAAACTTGGCCCAATAGATCTTCTTGTAAATAATGCAGCTGTTTTCCAATTTGACTGTCCCAACACAACTTCTTCAAGTAGGCTAAACTTCCACATAACTAATAATTTGATTGTTCCAGTAATGTTAAGTCAAGCACTTTTTAAATCTAGAAAAAAACTTAAATCTGAAAATATACCAGGTGTGATTATAAATCTTTTGGACCAAAAACTTTGGAATGCTAATCCAGATTTTTTTTCTTATACATTGTCAAAAGCTGCATTGAAAGAAGCTACTCAATTGATGGCAAGAACATTTGCTCCTGATTTGAGAGTACTGGGCATTGCTCCTGGAATAACTCTACCTGTAGAAGATCAAAAAAGTTCAGATTTCAACATCGCATTTAGGAAAACGCCTTTAGGATACTCAAGCACCGCTGAAAATATTGCTGATTCTGTTGTATGGTTAGCAAAAGCAAATGCAATAACTGGAACAACGCTTATTGTTGATGGCGGACAGCATTTAGTCCCCACTCCAAGAGACGTAGTTTTCATGAAAAAATGAGCAATTTATTAGACTCTAAATTAAGTGATTGCAGATGTATTTTTTTTAAAAATATAAAATGCATGGCATCCATTGGAATCCATTCTCACGAATTATCCTCAAGACAAGAATTAATAATAAGTATAGAAATATACATTAAATTAGAGAATTCTAGCTCATCAAAGGATAGTATAAATGACACACTTGATTACGATGAAATTAATAATCAAGTTGATCTTATAGTTAATACCAAACATTACCATCTTCAAGAAACGCTGGTCGACAAAATTATAAACTTTTGTATTTCTTTACCAAATGTAAAAGCTGCAAGAGTAAAAACCTCGAAAACCCAAGCATACTCAAATTGTGATGCTGTTGGAATAGAGGTGTTTAAATGGAGGTAATTTTTAAGGTCAGTAGAAAATTACAAAAAGAATATAGGTCCTATAATGTTCTTGAATGTTTTCATAGTCTAAAAAACTTATACATTTACATTTTATCTCGATAAGTAAAATGAAATCTATATTCAGACTCATAACTATAATGCGAATAATTTGGTCTCACGGTTTTGATCAACTGCACCTCCATGAAGAAAAAGAGGGAAAGAAAAAGTTATTCAAAATAATTTTTAGCTTGTTAAGATTTGGAAGGAAGTTTGATACACCCAGAGCAGTCAGACTTAGACAAGGTTTAGAAGCTCTGGGACCAATCTTTGTAAAACTTGGTCAGGTTTTATCTACAAGACGTGACATGCTACCTGAAGACATTTCAAATGAACTTGCAAAATTACAGGATAAAGTTACCCCATTCAACTCGAAAACAGCAATTAAAATTATTGAACAAACTTTTGAAAAAAAATTAAGTGATCTCTTCTCCTTTTTTTCTGATACACCTGTAGCGAGTGCATCAATAGCTCAAGTTCATTTTGCAGAGCTTCATGATGGGCGCAAAGTGGCTGTTAAAGTTTTAAGGCCCGGAATGTTACATGCGATTAACAAAGACATAAGTTTAATGAAATTTATTGCAGTTTTAATTGAAAATTTTACAACAGATGGACAAAGACTGAGACCTAGGGAGGTAATTTCCGAATTTGAAAATTATCTACATGATGAACTAGATTTAGTCAGGGAAGCTGCTAATGCATCTCAATTAAAAAGAAATTTCAAGAATAGTGATTTGTTACAGATACCAGATATGATTTGGGAATATTGTAAAACTGACGTAATTGTAATGGAGAGAGTCTATGGCATACAAATAAATAAAGTTGATGATTTGCTAAAAGCAAACGTCGATCTAGTAAAGTTATCTCACGATGGAGTAGAAATTTTTTTCACACAAGTTTTTAGAGATGGATTTTTCCATGCAGATATGCACCCTGGAAATATTTTAGTTTCCAATACAAAAAAAAGGTTTGGGAAATATATTGCACTTGATTTCGGCATAGTTGGGTCATTAACCGAATATGATAAAAACTACTTAACTCAGAATTTTCTTGCATTTTTCAGAAGAGATTACAGAAAAGTTGCAGAGTTGCATATTGAATCCGGTTGGGTTCCAAAAGAGACCAGAATAGAATCATTAGAATCAGCCATACGTTCAGTTTGTGAACCTTATTTTGATAAACCACTAAAAGATATTTCACTCGGTCAGGTATTAATTCGATTATTTCAAGCATCAAGAAGATTCAATGTAAAAATTCAACCTCAATTGGTTTTATTGCAAAAAACTTTGCTTAATGTTGAAGGTCTTGGAAGACAACTAAACCCGGAATTAGATCTATGGTCTACAGCAAAACCAATTCTAGAAAAGTGGATGAAAGAACAAGTTGGATTCGTTGCCTTAAAAAATAATCTTTCCAGAGAATCGGAACAATGGGCTAAAACTATTCCTAAAATACCCGGATTATTATTTCAACTTTTAAATGATTTAGCTAGTAAAGAAAAAAAAGACAACTCAAAATCGCAAATCACAGAAATATTAAAAGAACAAAAGAAATTTTTTAACTGGATAAAGTATTCTATTATTTTTTTGTTTTTTTTCTTTTTTGTTCTAACGGGAATTATTTTTTGGTATTTAAAAAATGTTTGAAATCATAGTCTTTTATTTGTTAATTTCTATTTCTATCGGTTTATATGCCGCAAAAAAAGTTAATAATGTAAATGACTTTGTAACAGCGGGTAGAAGTTTATCTTTCACTTTTGTTATCGCAATGGTTTTTGCAACTTGGTTTGGTGCCGAAACTATTTTAGGAATATCTGCAACTTTTTTAGAGGAAGGATTGTATGGATTAGCATCAGATCCGTTTGGCGCTGCAACTTGCCTAATAATTTTTGGGCTCTTCTTTTCAAAAAAACTTTATAAGCTTAAGTTGTTGACATTGGGGGATTATTTTAAAGTTAGATACAACCAAAGAATAGAACTAATCATTTCAACTTTCATTGTAATTTCTTATTTGGGTTGGGTTAGTGCACAAATAACTGCTTTAGGTTTGATGTTTAATGTTTTATCCGAGGGAAATATTTCGAGATCTTTAGGAATGGTTATTGGGGCTTCTTCGGTATTAATTTACACTCTCACAGGTGGGATGTGGGCAATTGCTGTTACAACCTTTGTTCAAATGATTGTAATTGTTTTAGGCTTACTATTAGTCACCTCTGAAGCAACCTCTTTAGCAGGTGGTTTAACTAATGTGATACTTTTAGCAGACAATGATGGTAAGTTTGAATGGTTACCGGAGTTAAGTATCATTGGCTTTATCACTTGGATTGGAGCGTTCATTACTATGGCATTAGGTTCTATTCCTCAACAAGATGTTTTTCAAAGAGTTAACTCCTCAAGGTCTGAGAGAATAGCAGTTTGGGCTACAACTCTGGGTGGCTTTTTATATCTTGGGTTTGCTTTTGTCCCTCTTATATTAGCTTACAGTGCAGTAATTATTGATCCTGGTTTGACTTCTAGACTCATGGAGGAAGACTCTCAACTTGTACTTCCAACATTAGTTTTAACTTATATGCCAACGTGGTTGCAAATAGTTTTCTTTGGTTCTTTGTTATCAGTAATTATGAGCACTGCTTCTGGAACACTTCTAGCTCCGGCAGTAATTTTTTCTCAAAACATTATAAAAAACTTTAAAAATACAATAAATGATAATCAACTCTTATTACTTACTAGGTTAACAATTTTTATTTTTACATTAGCTGTTTTATATTACTCGATGTCAACAACTAGTAATATCCACACAATGGTGGAAAATGCTTACAGAATAACTTTAGCAGGTGCTTTTGTACCACTTTTTTCTGGATTATTTTGGAAAAAAGCTAGTAATTTTGGTGCCTTAATTTCAATTATTTTTGGAATTAGCACCTGGTTGATTTTGGAAGTAGTAGATATTGATTTGTTAGTAGAACCTCAAATAATTGGTTTACTTACTAGTGCATTTGGTATGGTTGTGGGGTCATACATGAAACCAAAAACTAATGAAGAGAGGAAGTTTTAATCTATGAATGTGATTATTCTTGCTGCCGGAAAAGGCACACGAATGAAATCATCTTTACCTAAAGTATTGCATCAAATTGGTGGCAAAGCTTTGATTTCTCATGTTATCGAATCAGTAATAGCCTTAAAACCAACAAAAATATATTTAATTGTTGGAACACAAAAAAAGGAAATTGAAAATGAAGTTTCATCTTTTGAAAAAAACGATCTTATAACTTTTGTTGAGCAAAAGTCAGCTCTCGGCACTGGTCATGCAGTAAAAATCGCAGCACCACATCTTAGTCAATCTCAAAATACTCTTATTTTATTTGGTGATGTTCCATTGATAAATGTTTCTTCTTTAAAAAAATTATGTAAAAAAGAGTCGAATCCAGTTTTTAAATTGATGACAGCAATTGTAAGTGATCCATCCGGCTACGGGAGAATAGTTAGAAACGAGAATGATCTAATCGAAAGATGCGTCGAAGAAAAAGATTCAAATAGCGAAGAAAAAAAGATAAATGAGATTAATACCGGGATCATGTTCATTTCAACCGAAAAAATCAAGAGTTGGGTAAAAAAAATAAATAATGATAATTCACAAAAAGAATATTACCTTCTTGACATAATTCCTTTTGCCAAAAAAGACAGCATTCCTATTCAGCCTATAGTTGTAGAGGATTCAAGAGAAATTTTAGGAGTAAATACATTAGCCCAAAAATCCAAAATGGAAAGAATTTTTCAGTATAAAATGGCTGAAAAATTTGCAGATAAAGGGTTAGAAATCGCAGATTTAAATAGATTTGATGTTAGAGGAGAACTAGTGTTCGAAAATGACGTAAAAATTGATGTTGGTTGCATTTTTGTTGGAAACGTTTTTATTGGCAAAGGAACTACTATAGAACCATATTGTGTGATAAAGGATTCATCAATTGCTAATGGATCACAAATTAAAGCGTTTACCAATATTGAAAATTCGATTGTTGGAACCAATACTATAATTGGCCCCTATTCAAGACTTAGACTTAACAGCACAGTGGGAGATAATTGCAAGATCGGGAATTTTGTTGAAACTAAAAATATAGATATAAAGGAATATTCAAAAGCTAGTCATCTTTCTTATTTGGGAGATGCTAAAATTGGGAAAAGAGTTAATATCGGAGCCGGGACTATAACTTGCAATTATGATGGAAATTATAAACATCAAACCATTATAGAGGATGATGCATTTATTGGTTCAAATACTGAACTTATTGCACCTGTCAAAGTAAAAAAAGGAGCAACAGTTGGAGCAGGAACTACGTTATCAGCTGATGCTCAAAAAAAATCTTTGACTATAAGTAGGAATGAACAAATTTCAATTCCAAATTGGCAAAGAGATAAAAAAGAAGAAAAGTAAAATTAAGGGATCTTCATAGTATATGTGTGGCATCATAGCATCTGTTTCATCCGTAAATACAGTTCCATCTCTTATTAATGGTTTAAAAAAACTTGAATATAGGGGCTATGACTCAGCGGGATTGGCTTTAGAAAGCAGTGATGGTATTTTAAGAACTAGGTCTGTTGGAAAAGTATCTGAACTAGAGGAAAAAACAACAGGGGCATGTTCTTGTGTTGGAATAGCCCACACTAGATGGGCAACTCATGGGTCTGTAAGTGAGGAAAATGCCCACCCACATATATCAACAGATACAGAATTATCTATTTGTATAGTTCATAATGGAATAATTGAAAATTACGAGGATCTCAGATTAGATTTAGAGATCCTTGATTACAAATTTGAATCACAAACAGATACCGAGGTTATTGCCCATCTACTTCACCATATCAGAAAAAAATCAGATACATTTCTTGAAGCTATTGGAAATTTACAAAAGAAAATAAAAGGTGCATACGCAATTTGTGCTATCAGCAGCATAGACAATGGAAAGATTTTTGGTTTTAAGTCCGGTGTCCCACTAATTGTTGGGCTAAAACAAGATTGCTCGAATGGTTCCTTTATCGCCTCTGATTCATCAGCTTTGATCTCTACAGTTAATCAAGTCATTTATTTAGAAGATAACGATATTGTTGAATTATCAATTGAAAAACCAAAAATTTTTACTGGTGACTGTCTTCCAGCAAAAAGAAAAGCTTTACGTTTCAAACTATCTGAAAATCAAATATCGCGTGGGCCATATAAACATTTCATGCAAAAAGAAATTCATGAACAGCCGGGTGCTGTCGCAGCGACCCTTGAAACAATAATAGGTGGTTCGGCAATTTCTGCAGAATTATTTGGAAACCCAACAGAGCGAGTTTTTGTTGAAGCTGAAAGACTTTTAATACTTGCATGTGGAACAAGTTTCCATGCTGGTCTTGTTGCACGTTATTGGGTTGAACAACTAGCTCAAATACCAGTGGTTGTTGAACTGGCTAGTGAATATAGATATCGCAAAAGTGTATGTCAAAAAAAAACACTAGTTATAGCAATATCTCAATCTGGTGAAACCGCTGATACAATTGCTGCTGTCAAATATGCACAATCAATGGGCTTAAACAATACCATTGCTATTTGTAATGTTGCAGAGTCAAGTTTAGTAAGAATATGTGAAATGAAATTCTTAACTAGAGCCGGTCCTGAAATCGGAGTGGCCTCTACAAAAGCATTTACAACACAATTATCTGCTCTTTTTCTACTAACCTTGGTTTTAACTAAAAGTAAAAATAGATTGTCAATATCTGAAGAGCTTGATCTATTAACAGCTTTAAGACACTTACCTTCTGCACTTTCATCAGTACTCAAAGAGGAAAAAAAATTTAAAGTATGGACAAAATATTTTAAAAACAAAAATAATGTACTTTTTTTAGGCAGAGGTATTCATAGTGCTATTGCAATGGAAGGAGCGCTGAAACTTAAAGAAATTAGTTATATACATGCAGAAGCCTATGCAGCCGGTGAGCTAAAACATGGACCTTTAGCTCTTATTGATGAAGAAATGCCAATTATCGCAATTGCTCCTAATGACAAACTTGTCGACAAATTAAAAAACAATTTAGAAGAAGTAAAAGCTAGAGGAGGAAGACTTTTCATAATAGCAGATCAGGGTTCTGGTATTAAAGCTTCAGAAAGTGTCAGTGTAATTACACTTGGGGATCATGCCGGACTATTATCTCCAATCCTTCATGTAATTCCTCTTCAGCTCATTGCATATCATGTTGCATGTGATAGAGGCAACGATGTAGATCAACCCAGAAATCTTGCTAAGAGTGTTACCGTTGAGTAGATTCTATAGGTGGGTTTATCCCTAAAATTAATATACTTTTTTCAATACATTTCTGAATGTTTCTGTAAATAGAATAATAAATTAATGCCCTCTAAAAAAGATATAAAAAATTATAAGCAAACTGGTAAAAGAAAAAATATACCAGAGGTAGGTCTTGTGACCTCCACAACAGACAGGGTTGAAGGAAAAAAGAAGTATGTTTCTGATCCTTATATGGATCCTCAACTTCAATGGTCTAGTAAGGTTGAAAAGAATGAACTTGAGATTGATACAGTCAATCTTCATGTCCATGAAAGAATAGACCCTAAAACTTTAATAGAAAAACTTAAGATAAAATCAGAATCAGAAGTTTCTCAAAATTCTGGTCAATTAGAATTAAATTTTTTTGATAATCCAGGTTACCTTTAAAAGAGAAAAAAAATTTGCTCATTAGAAAAATTGAAAGAGAATCATTTAGCAATTTGGAAATTAAAAGGATTAAATATTACTTAGAGTTCATCTGATATGTTTAATTATTTAGAAAAACATAAAAAAGAATATAATAAAAAAGAATTATTTTTATTTCTTTTCAAAATTTGTCAATTAAATTACTTTACACATTCAATGATGATAGAGTTAATTTATACAAAATACTGAGATCAACATCAAAAATATAATTAAAGCCTACTTTGAAGCTTTTTCAAGTAAGAACATCCAGGAGCTTGAGAATCTATTTTCCGAGGAGGTTGTCTTAAAAGACTGGGATATTTTCGCTAAAGGAAAAGAAAATGTTTTAAAAGCAAATAAAAATATTTTCAATTCTGTTGATAGCATCTCTGCAGAATTAAAAGGACTTTATTTGGATGGTTTGGTTGCAGTCTGTGTGATAACAATTACAGTCAATGGAGATCAAGTCTTAAAAGTTGTAGACATAATAAAATTTAATGATCAGTTAAAAATTATAGAGATATCAGCTTACAAGCAGTAAAAGTAATAGGAATAAAAAGATATTTACAATTTTAAAAAAAATTTTTTCTAGTTTGAAAATGAATAATATTTTTATTAATGTTAACTTTTTTAATTGGTCGATCCTGCCTGATTTAGGATAGATAATCTACATAAATCAAACTTCCAATCTGAGCTATGATGAATGTTGAAGTTGATATTAAGATTTATGAATAGTCTTAAGTTTTATTATTTTTTTAAATCAAAGAAAATAGGAGACACAACATGAGATTAATTCTCTCACTGTTTTTATCTATTTTATTAGTCACATCTTGCAATAAAAAATCTAAAGACGGTAACGACTATCAAACAGGTTATGATGATGGCTATCAAAGTGGAACTATAAGAGTTTGTAAAAGATTTAAAGCATCTTTGGCTGATAGCGACTGGGAATACCATGCACCGAGAGAGTGTAATTAAAATTGTTGCAAGTAATTAAAACCCTATCTGTAAAAACTAGTAATCAAAACCTTTATGAAATAACTGGAGATATTCGTAAAATTTTGCAAACTCAATCAATAAAAAATGGAATTTTAAATTTAAGTATTCTTCACACTAGCTCGTCCTTGATTATTCAAGAAAATGCATCAATGGAAGTTCTTGATGATTTAAAAAATTTTTTTAATAAACTCGCACCTATGCAAAATGATCTCTATAAACACAATCTTGAAGGAAAAGATGATATGCCTGCTCACATTAAAACAGCCCTAACAAATACAAATTTAACTATTAGTGTGGTGGACGGCAATTTATTACTTGGAAATTGGCAAGGGGTTTTTTTGTTTGAACACCGTTTGTCCTCACAATTAAGGAAAGTTGTTTTTCATTTAATAGGAAAGTAATTGGTTACTGATTCCCTATTTTTTGCAAGGGGCTTTTTAACCAATACAACATTAATATTCCTGGGATGGCAATAATAAAAGATAATAAAAAGAATATCTGCCATCCATAGTTATAAGAAATTTCTCCTGCAATAGGGCCAACAAAAACTCTTCCAATAGAAGCTAAGGCCGATAAAAGAGCAAATTGAGTTGCCGTAAAACGAGAATCGCATAATGTCATTAAAAGTGCTACAAAAGCAGCAGTACCCATTCCTCCCGCTAAATTCTCTAGAATTATTACAATTGCCATGCTGGTAATGTTGGCTTCATAAGAGGCAAGCCACAAAAAACCTAGATTGGTTATTGCCTGGAGAATACCAAAAAACAATAAACATTTCAAAAGACTAAATTTAGTCAAAATCAGTCCACCTAGTAAACCACCAATTAGAATAGCTATGAGTCCAGCTCCTTTGCTAACAGCTCCAACTTCTGCGGGGGAAAACCCAGCACCTCTAATCAAGAATGCAGTCGACAATGAAGCAGTAAAAGCATCTCCAAACTTATACATAATTATAGTAATTAAGACTGTTACGGCCCCATTTCTTGAGAAAAATTCCTTAAAAGGCTCAACAACAGCTTTCATAAGAGTTGGTGGTGTATTTGTTTTTTTTGGTTCTGGAGAAAAAAAAGCTAAAATTGAAAGTACCAAACAAATTAGAGCTAATAGCTTGTAGACTCCATCAAAACCTAGATAAAAATCTGCTAGCATAAGGGCCAAACCTCCTGATGTCAGCATTGCCACTCTGTATCCTATTACTGACCAAGCTGCTCCTAGACCCAATAAACGTTTTGAAAGTGATTCTGCTCTCCAAGCATCAAAAACAACATCAAAACTTGCGGAGAAAAATGCCAATAAAAGTGCCAAAGCAGCTATATGCAAAATACCAAATTCTTCCTTAGGATTGGTTTGGGAAATTAATAACAGCAGAAAAGCCATACCTAACAAGAAAAAAACCATCCAACCCCTTCTTCTACCAGCAAGATTAAAAGGTAAACGGTATCTGTCAATTACTGGGGCCCAAACAAATTTATACGTATAAGGCAAACCAACCAAACTTAACCATCCAAGAGTTTTTAGATCAACACCTTCGATTGTTAACCACGCTTGCAAGGTTCCTGATGATAATGCTAATGGCAATCCACTAGCAAAACCTAAAATTAAGGTCATTGATAGTATTTTTAAATCTTTTTTATTTTCCATTTTGTTTTTATGATATTAATGTTTTTTGTTTTAAATTATGTACAACAAGTTGTATTCTTTTGGTAATGGATACAAAACGTATTATTTTTTCATCATATGCAGCAGCTCTTCTTATTTGTGGTGGGTGTGCCACTACAAATAACAAATCACTATCCGTACCAAGAGATGGTGCAGTTCTTAAAGAAGCCTCAAGTATTCGACATATAGTATCAGCAAGACAATTGGAGAAAGCTTCAGTAAAAGAATTTGAAAGAATAAAATCAAGGGCAAAAAATAATAATAAGCTGGCAAATGATAACAACCCCACCTTAAAAAAACTTATCCTGATTGAAAAAAAACTCAAACCCCATGCAGTTGCGTGGAATGCTGATTCTTCAATGTGGAAATGGGAAGTCATTCTAATAAAGTCTGATTCACTTAATGCTTTTTGTTTTCCAGGTGGGAAGATAGTATTTTTTACAGGAATTATAGAAAATTTAAGTCTCACCGATGATGAGATTGCCATGATTATGGGACATGAGATGGCGCATGCTCTGAGAGAACATGCTAGATCTAGAATGGCGAAAACACAATTAACTGATATAGGGACAGACATACTCACATCGGTACTGGGTTTAAGTAAAAATGAAAGACAAATAATAGGATTTGGTAGACAGTTGGTAAGTTTGAAGTTTTCCAGAGGTGACGAGACTGATGCGGATTTGGTTGGACTTGATATTGCTGCTAGAGGTGGCTTTGATCCGAAGGCTAGCATAACACTTTGGGGGAAAATGCAAAAAGCTAACAAAAGCTCCCCCCCCGAATGGCTTTCAACACATCCATCAGGTAAAAATAGAGTTAATGAATTGACCAAACATTTGTCTAAAGTTTTGCCCTTATATGAAAGAGCTCTGGAGGACAAATAAAAGACGAAACTTCAACTATACTCAATAATCAATGGTGCATGATCGGAAAATCTTTCAAGCATTTCTACTCTCGTTTTTATAGCTTTAGATGCTATTCTTGGTGTTGCAATTTGGTAATCAATTCTCCAACCCACATTGTTATCTCTAGCTTTTCCTCTCTGACTCCACCATGTATATTGAGTAGTTTGAGGTTCTAATTTACGATAAACATCAACCCATCCTTCTTCGAAAACCATTTGAGATAACCATTTTCTCTCCTCTGGAAGAAAGCCTGAGTTTTTCATATTATTACGCCAATTTTTAAGATCTATTTCTTGATAAGCAATATTCCAATCTCCACACAAAACAAATTCCCTACCACTGCCTTTATTTTCATACATCCAATATTTTAGTTGTTTTTTGAAATTATCAAGAAATCTAAATTTAGCCTCCTGCCTCTCACTAGAGGAAGAACCTGAAGGTAAATAAAGACATATCAGCGAAAAAAATGGGAAATCTTTTAAATTGTTATCAAAATCAGCCCTAATCACTCTTCCTTCCTGATCAAATTCCTGACTACCTATACCTTTAATGATCTTATTAGGCTCTTTTTTACTTAGAATTGACACACCACTGTAGCCAGGTCTTTTGGCACAATTCATTACACTTTTTAAAAAACAACCTTCACTTCTTATACTGATATGCTTGTCAGATAAATCCTTTACTTGAGCTTTTAACTCTTGAAAGCATACAAAATCAGGATTTTCTCTTGCTAACCATTGCATCACTCCTTTTTTTTCAGAGGCTCTGACACCATTTACATTTAGCGTAATTATTTTAGTAGTCATATAATTTTATTTATGAAAAATATATCAACAGACAAGTTTAATTTAAGTAATGATTTTCTCACATTTGCACTTACCAACAATATTTTAAGGTTTGGAAAGTTTAAAACGAAAGCTGGTAGGCTATCACCATATTTTTTTGATATGGGAAAATTTTCCAACTCTAAATTATTGACTAAGCTTGGCGAATTTTATTCAAAAAAAATTCAAATGTTAGCCAAGTCAGATTTATGCGACCCCGAATGTTTATTTGGTCCAGCGTACAAAGGAATACCACTTATTTGCTCAACTGCAATCGCAATGAGGGAAAACAAATCTATTAATTTTGCTTACAACAGAAAGGAGGAAAAAAAACATGGGGAAGGGGGAATCATCGTTGGTAATGTAGCAAAAAAAAATGTTTTTATCCTTGATGATGTTATTTCTGCCGGATTATCAATAACTCAATCAATTAAGCTGATACAAGAAGAAGGAGGCGTTCCAATATGTGCAATAGTAGCTTTAGACAGGATGGAGAGGCCTACTGATAGTGAAGAAAAAAAACTAATTTCGTCAAAAGAAATTACCAAGAAAACTGGCGTTCCAGTTTTTTCTATTTCTAATGTACTTGAACTAAAAGAAAATCTATCTAATAAAAAAACACCTGAGTCAAAACAGCAACTCCTTAGTCTTCAAAATTATTTAAAAAAGTGGGGCAATAAATTTGATAACTAATTTTTTAACCTTTCTATTAGTAAATCTCTTACAACTTTGGGATTTGCCCTCCCTTTTGATACTTTCATTACCTGGCCGACAAGGGAGTTTAATGCCTTTTCTTTACCTGACTTTATCTCTGTAACCATCTTGGAGTTGTTTTCTATGATTCCAGAAATGTAATTGTTCAATTGAACATTATTTTGAATTTGACTCAATCCTCTTAAAGATATAATTTCATCAATATTTCTATTATTTTTTTCGTACCAAAGTATTTCAAAAAGTTCTTTGGCAGTTTTATTTGAAAGTGTGCCATCCTCCAACTTGACAAGAAGTTTTGCTAATTCCTCTGGACTAATTTTGCTGTTTCCAATTTCTATACTTTCTTTATTTAGAATAGAAAATAAATCTCCAACCATCCAATTAGCAACCAACTTAGCTCTTGAAAGAGCAAGATCACTGATGTTTTTAAGACTATTTTTTTCTTTAGTTATATTTGAAAAAATTTCAAGTGTGTCTTCGAAAAAGACTGTTACAGATCTCTTAGACAATAAGGATTCGCAAATTTCATTATTAAGTTTAAGTTCATTTTCAAACTTATTTCTAACTTCGTTAGGTAGTTTTGGGATTTCACTTTTAATTTGATTAATCCATGAATTGTCAACAACTAATTTTGGTAAATCCGGATCAGGAAAATAACGATAATCATTAGCATCTTCTTTACTTCTCATAGCTCTTGTTTCGTCAGATTGTGGATCAAAAAGTCTTGTCTGTTGAATTACTTTTTGTCCATTTTCAAGTAAATCAATCTGTCTCTCAGACTCTACAATAATTGCTCTTTCTAAAAACTTAAAAGAATTTAAATTTTTAATTTCACATCTTGTACCTAAATCATCTGATGGATTTCTTTTCACAGAAACATTCGCATCAACTCTAAAGGAACCTTCCTGCATATTTCCATCGCATATTTGAATCCATGTCACTAACCTATGTAATGTTTTCGCATAAGCTACAGCTTCTTGTGCAGAGTTCATGCAAGGTTCTGTAACAATTTCTAGAAGTGGCATGCCTGCTCTATTTAAATCTATTCCAGACTTACCTTTCGGTAAACTATCAACTCCTTCATGAATAGATTTTCCTGCATCCTCCTCTAGATGAGCCCTAACCAAACTAACATTGATTTTTTTTTGACCTTGCAGTCTAACTTCGATATTTCCACCGATTACTATTGGTTGTTCAAATTGACTGATTTGATAACCTTTGGGCAAATCGGGGTAAAAATAGTTTTTTCTGGCAAAAATAGATACTGGTGAAATTTTTGCGTTTACTGCTAAGCCAAATTTGATTGCAAATGCTACCACATCCCTGTTTAAAACAGGTAGAACCCCAGGAAGGCCAGCATCTATAAAATCAACTTGACTATTTGGGTTTGTACCAAATTCTGTAGATGCAGGAGAAAAAATTTTAGAATCAGTTTTTAATTGAACATGAGTTTCTAATCCAACAACTATATTCCACATTATCGTATGCCTATTTTAATGGAGTAAAAGTATGCCAATCTGTATTCTTTTGAAAAATATGAGCACATTTCAAAACTAGTTTTTCCTGAAGTTTTGGGGCAATTAACTGAAGTCCTATGGGTCTTTTAGTATTTTCAAAATCAGCAAATCCACACGGAATAGAAATTGCAGGGAACCCACCCAAACTGGCTCCAACAGTATAAATATCGGATAAATATTCACTGGGTACACCAGAGATATCATTGTTTTTTCCAAAAAATTTCGGACTCTCCTCCTGATTCCAGGCAACAGTTGGAGAGGTAGGGCCGACAACTAAATCGCAGTTTTCAAATGCATTTTCAAAATCCAATGTTACTAATCTTCTTACCTTTAATGCTTTCAAATAATAAGCTTCGTAATAGCCATGGGATAAGACAAATGTCCCAATTAATATCCTTCTTCTTACCTCTTTTCCAAAACCCTCTGTTCTAGTATTAACGTATAAATCATTTAGGTTTTTGGTGTTAGCTGATCTAAGACCATATTTAACACCATCAAATCTTGATAGATTACTAGATGCTTCAGCAGGGGCAATAACATAATAGGCTGCAACTGCAAATTTAGTGGCAGGCAATGAAATTTCTTTGATCTGAGCACCTAATTTCTCAAGTTCCTTAATACTATCTCTGACTGCATTTTCAACTTTGATATCTATACCTTCAGAAAAATACTCACTAGGTAAACCAATTTTTATTCCATTGAGTGGTTTTTGGTGGGATGTGTTCTCGAAAGGGACGTTAATACATTCACTAAAACTCTCAAAAGAAATACCAATACTAGTTGAATCTTTTTTATCAAAACCAGCCATGCCATCAAGAAGTATTGCACAATCTTCAGCTGAACGAGCTATTGGACCTGCTTGATCCAAACTTGAAGCATACGCAATAAGCCCCCATCTTGAAACTCTTCCATATGTTGGTTTCAAACCAGTGACTCCACACATTGCCGCTGGTTGTCTTATCGAACCACCAGTGTCAGTTCCTGTTGATGCGGGAACAACACCAGCAGCAACCATAGCTGCTGAACCTCCAGACGATCCTCCGGGAATTGCTTTGGAATCCCACGGATTTGAACACCTACCGTAGGCACAATTTTGATTTGCTGAGCCCATTGCGAACTCATCACAACTGGTCTTGCCTAAACATACCATCCCTTTATCGGATAGATTTTTCACAACCTCTGCATCAAAAGGACTTTTATAATTTTTAAGAATTTTTGAACCAGCGGTTGTAAACCAATCTCTTGTTACAAAGACATCCTTATGCATAATTGGTATGCCTAAAAGTGACCCATTTTCACCTGCTTCAAGTCGCATTTGAGCTTTTTCTGCTTGATCTATAGAGGCCTCTTTGTTTATACATAATGTTGCACCATAAGGATTATCTTCAATTCTTTTTAAAATGTCCTTAGTTAATTCAATAGCACTTAATTTCTTTTTGGAATATAAGTTTTTAATTTCAGTTATCGTCATCATAATAATCAAGTTTTCAATTAATCAACAACTCGGGGTACTATAAAGAAGTTATCAGTTTGTTCAGGTGCATTCAGTAAAATTTCGCAAATTGAATTATCATTAATTATTTGATCTTTTCTTAGACGCAAATTAATATCACCGGGATGGAACATTGGTTCTAAATTATCAGTATTTACTTTTTTAAGGATATCTACCCAATTTATAACTGACGAGAGATCTAATAAGAGTTGAGAAACTTCGTCATGTTCTAATGAAAGTTTTGAGAGTTTAGCTAGTTTTTTTACGTGTTCAGATTGGAATTGCATTTTTTAATAGCCTTTAGTTCAATATTAGATAAACATATTTCAATTTACCTTTTTATCACAATGTTTAGGAATTGAGGTGTTCATGATAGGTTTTTTAAGCGGATATTTTTCTCAAGATTTAGCAATTGATCTTGGAACTGCCAATACTCTCATTTATATGAGAGGAAAAGGTATTGTATTGAACGAGCCCTCCGTGGTTGCTATAAGACAAGAAGATGGCCCCGGAGGAAAGAAAATGATCGAAGCTGTTGGAAGCAAAGCCAAGCAAATGCTTGGAAAAGTTCCAGGAAATATCGAAGCTGTTAGACCCATGAAAGATGGAGTAATAGCTGACTTTACTGTTACTGAGCAAATGCTTAAGCAATTTATTAAAATGGTTCATCAAAAGAAGATTTTTTCTCCTAGTCCGAGGGTGATAATTTGTGTACCATGTGGTTCAACCCAAGTTGAAAGAAGAGCAATAAGGGAATCTGCTCTTTCAGCTGGAGCATCTAAAGTATATCTTATTGAAGAACCAATGGCTGCATGTATTGGCGCTGGGATGCCTGTCGGAGAACCCTCTGGTTCTATGGTTGTTGATATTGGGGGGGGAACTAGTGAAATTGGTGTAGTCTCATTAGGTGGTCTAGTTTACTCAGCCAGTGTAAGAGTTGGAGGAGATAAATTTGACGAGGCAATTGTTAACTACATTAGACGTAACTATGGAATGCTTATTGGGGAGCAAACTGCCGAAATGGTAAAAAAACAAATAGGTTCTGCGTTTCCTGGGAGCGAAGTGCACGAAATGGAGGTAAGAGGTAGGAATTTATCTGAGGGTATTCCTAGATCCTTTGCTGTATCTAGTAACGAGATACTTGAAGCACTTACGGATCCGATTAACCAAATTGTAGTCTCTATTAAAAATGCTCTTGAAAACACACCTCCCGAATTAGCTGCTGATATAGCTGAGAGAGGCGTTGTCATTACTGGTGGAGGCGCACTTCTAAGGGATTTAGATAGGTTATTAATGGAGGAGACTGGTTTGCCGGTATATTTAGCTGATGACCCTCTGACTTGCGTGGTACGGGGTTGTGGAGAGGCAATTGATAGGGTTGATGAACTTGGGCCTTTGTTGGCAACTGAATAAAATAGGTGTCTTTAGCTCAAAACCCTCCCCCACTTTTTAAACAAGGATCTTCTGCAACTTTGAGGTTAGTTGTTGCTGCAGTAACTTCTCTAATTTTGATAAACCTTGATGCAAATTTCAATTGGCTTGAAAAAATTAGAAATGTTGTTTTTTCAATTTTAAACCCAGCTGTTGAGTTAATGCAGCTTCCTAGAGATGGAATGATTGTGATTTCCGATCACATTACAACTATTTCTGCTTTGAACAAAAAATTGTCAGAACTTGAACAGAGACAAGCATTCAATTCTGAATCTTTATTAGTTTTAGAACAATTAAGAAACGAAAACTTTGATTTAAGGAAATTATTAGATTTAAAATCTAATTTTTATGCATCTTCCGTTGCTGCTGAAATTAGATACGAATTAACAGACCCTTACAGCAAAAAAATTGTTATTAACAGAGGAAAAGAAAACAAAATTGAAATTGGTCATCCAGTAATAAGTGCAGATGGTGTAGTAGGTCAGGTTAGTAGAGTATTTGAAAATAAATCAGAAATTACTTTGATTACTGATGGAAATATTTCTGTTCCAGTGGTACTACCAAGAACAAAAATCAAAGCTATTACAAAGGGTCAAGGAACATTAGATGGATTTGAATTAAATTATACAGACCTAAGTGCAAAATTAATGATTGGTGACAAAATTTTTACATCGGGACTTGATGGTTTATATCCTCCTGGGATAATAGTAGGCAAAATAGTAAGCGTTTATGAGGCTTCTCCTGGTCAGTTTCCAAAAATAATTGCTAAACCATCATCAGTAGTTGGCTTAAAACATCAAGTTTTAATAATGAATGTAGAAACAAACCAAAATGATTAACGAAGGCTATATCGGAAGAAATCCAAGTGGGAATATCATTTATGTTTCCCTATTATTTGCACTTTTAATTAACTTTATTCCTGTTGGTCATTCATTTCCTTTTCCTGATATGGTTGCTGTAGTTTTAGTATTTTGGAATGCATTTTTACCAACAAAAGTTGGACTTTTTGTAGCTTGGTTTATGGGAATAGTCATGGATGTTCATAGTGGAACATTACTTGGTCAACATGCTCTTGCTTACTCTCTTTTAAGTTATGGAGCAATATCACTTCACAGAAGACTTTTATGGTACTCGACAATTTCGCAAGCCATTCAACTTATTCCTCTTTTTGTTGTTTCAATTCTAGTTGTTGCAATTATTAGATTTATAGCTGATGGTGGTATTGCACCATGGTGGTACTTTTCCAGACCACTATTTGATGGGCTTGCGTGGATTTTAGTTAGTTTAGTACTTCAAAAAATAATTAATAAACGACGTGAACCAGGAATCGAAAACAAAAAATTACTTCATGGTAAATAAAATTGATTTTTACTAGAGACAATATAAAGCTTTATCGATTCCGCGCCAGTGTGCTTGCTTTAGTAACAATATTAATGCTTACTGCTTTGTTAACTAGACTAGCTTGGTTACAGATATGGGAGCATAAAAAACACTCATCTAGGGCTGAAGACAATAGGGTAGTTTTACTTCCACTACAAGCACCAAGAGGAAGGATTTTAGATAGAGATGGAAGAGTTCTTGCGAGAAACGACGGTGGTTTTTTTCTTGAGTTACAGCCTTCAAAAATAGATAATCTTGAAGGAACGTTCAAAAAATTAAAAAATATCGTCGAAGTGGATAAATACGATATAAAGAGATTTAAACGTTTAATGGTTGAATCAAGGTCTTATGATGGCCTTCCTCTTAAAACTGTATTGAATGAAAGGGAAGTAGCAAGATTAGTCACTAGAATCCAAAAAATGAAAGGAGTAAAAGTTCGTCATCGTCTAATTAGGAGTTATCCATCAAAATCAAGTTCATCACATCTGATAGGTCACATTGGTAGGATTTCAAAGGCCGATCAAAAACTTTTAGAAAAAAAGGGTCAAAAAGAGTCTTATAGTGGTTTTACCCACATTGGAAAACTTGGAATCGAACAAAGCTATGAAGACTTATTGAGGGGTAAGGTGGGTTACCAGCATATCGAAGTTACTGCTGGTGGTCAGATGATTCGGGAGCTGAATAAAAGTGCGCCTCTACCGGGTAAAAATGTTCAACTAACTATCGATTCTGAGTTACAAAAATTAATTGAAAAAGAGTATGGATCTCGTCTAGGAGGAGCAGTTGCTATTGCCCCTAATACAGGTGAAATTTTGGCTTTCGTTTCTATGCCTAATTTTAATCCAAATTTGTTTATTGACGGTGTAAACTCTGATGTTTGGTCAGATCTTAATAACTCACCAGACAAACCTCTTTTAAACAGACCCATCAAAGGAGGATATCCTCCAGGTTCAACTTATAAACCTTTTATGGCTTTAGCAGCTCTTGCCTCGGGTTCGAGAACACCAGAAGACACTATTGTTGATCCTGGTTTTTTTATGTTGGGTAATCATAAATTTAGAGATAGTAAACCAGAAGGGCATGGTAGAGTAAATTTGCACAAGTCAATAGTTGTATCAAGTGATACATACTACTATAAACTAGCTCTTAACATGGGTGTCGACTTAATTCATGAGTATATTTCCCCTTTCGGATTTGGTAAATATACTGGAGTTGATCTTAATGGGGAAATTTCAGGAATTCTACCTTCATCGTCATGGAAAAAAAATCGACTCGGAAAGCCCTGGCTTCAAGGCGAAACCCCATCCATTGGCATTGGTCAGGGCTATAATACATTTACAATCATGCAAATGGCAAAAGCAGTATCCATAATTGCAAATAGAGGAAAAATTATTACTCCTCGATTAATAAAAGCCAGTCAAGATCAACAAAGTGGCAAATTCACTTCGATGAAATCAAAACTTGAAGGTAATGTTAAAATTGATCCCCAATGGTTTGAATTTGTAATAAATGCGATGGTTGAAGTTAATACTTCTGGTACTGGAGCAAGAGTAATGTCAGGAACTAACTACCAAATAGCTGGAAAAACTGGTACTTCACAAGTTTTCACTATTGCTCAGGATGAGGAATATGATGTTGAAAATGTTCCCGAAAAATTACGTGATCATTCTTTATATATCGGATTTGCTCCTGCAAAAAATCCGAAAATTGCACTCGCAATTGTCGTGGAAAATGGTGGATTTGGTGCTAAGTCGGCAGCACCAATTGCAAGAAAAATATTTGATTATGTTTTGTCAGATAAATGATTTTAGAAAAAAAACACCATAAAACTCAAATTTTTAGCAATTTGAATGGTCTTTTCGTCTCTTTAGATAGACCCTTGTCATTGATGATTCTAATGGTTTTTACAATTAGTTGCTTTGCTGTCTATAGTGCAAGTCATGATGACATTCAAAAGTTTTACCAACATCTAAGAAACTTATTTATAGCCTTAGTTCTGATCATGTTGCTGGCAAAAATACCGTCAGTTTTTTTAGAGAAACTTGCAATACCCACTTACATTGCAACAATTTTACTTTTATTAGCCACTGAATTTTTTGGAGAGACTGTTAATGGAGCAACGAGATGGATTAATTTAGGTATCGTCAAAATGCAACCATCGGAAATAATGAAAATATCATTACCTCTAATAATGGCATGGTTTGTTCAAAAAAATGATGGTTTAAATTCGAAATCTAATTGGTTACTTTGCGCATTACTACTTTTTCTACCTGTTTTTTTAATTTTACGTCAACCTGATCTTGGCACAGCAATTCTGATTCTTATTTCTGGTTTAGTTCTGCTTTTTTTTGCTGGTATGAAATGGAACGTTGTTATTTTTGGTGTATTGGCTTTGTGTACATTTATTACATTGCTTTTAATTTTCGGAGACTCCGTATGTAAGGATAGTGTTAATTGGCCCGGATTAAGAGAATACCAAAAACTTAGAATTTGCACTTTACTTGATCCCATGAGTGACCCTTTAGGAGCAGGTTTTCACACTATTCAATCTGTAACCGCAGTAGGGTCTGGTGGAATTATTGGTAAAGGATGGTTACTAGGGACTCAAACACAGCTTGCTTTTATTCCTGAAAGATCCACAGACTTTGTATTTTCTGGTTATGCTGAGGAATTTGGTTTCCTTGGTAGCTTAATATTGATTCTGCTATATTGCGGCATTACATTAAGAGGGTTATGGATATCCCTTGGTGCACCAACTCATTTTGCACGTTTATTAGCTGGAACATTATCATTAATGACTTTTACCTACGCTTGCGTAAACATCGGTATGGTTACAGGTTTATTGCCAGTCGTTGGTGTACCTTTACCTTGGGTATCTTACGGAGGTACAGCATTGATAACGCTCAGTGTGGGAACCGGGTTAATAATGAGTGTAGCTCGTGATAGATCAGTGACAACACAAGGATTTTCTTTTCAACAGTAATATTTAAAGATGGTTAAAAACTCGAAATTAATATCCAAAATTATGCTTGAGGGTTTCAACAGACATTATTCTGTTTTTAGACAGCAATCACAGCAAGCAAAAACCGAGTTTGAAAAAGGTAATTATCGGTTGCTCAGAAAATTATCCAGTGAACGAATAACTTTTTATGACACGCGAGTCAAAGAAACTTCATCCTTATTAGAAACCAAATTTGGATCAGAACTAAGAAGGGAAAATCTTTGGCCTGAAGTAAAAAAATCATTTATCATGCTTTTGACTGACCACAAGCAACCCGAGCTTGCTGAATCTTTTTTTAACTCAATTACTACTCAACTTTTGGATAGAGCATATTTTAAAAATGAATACCTGTTTGTTAGACCAGCTATTTCAACTGACTATTTGGATGCACGAATACCTTCGTATAAAGTTTATTATCCTTTAGAAGACGGAATAAGAAAAACTTTACTCAAGATTACCAAAGATTTAGGCTTTAATTGTCCTTGGGAAAATGTTTATCTCGATATAAAAGAATTATTGAAAAGAGTTTTTAGAACATTTGAAAAACCTTTTAGAATTACACCAGACCTTCAAATACATATTTTGCGATCAGTATTTTATAGAAACAAAGCGGCATATGTAATTGGTCGAATAATAATTGATGGAGATCCAGTTGGATTTGCTGTGCCAGTTCTAAGAAATAAAATTGGCCAAGTTTTTTTAGACACTATTGTCACTGATAAAGAGCAAATTAGTTTATTATTCTCTTTTTCTCGTGCTTACTTTATGGTTGATATGGAAGTTCCATCTGCATACGTAAGTTTTTTAAAATCATTAATGCCATTTAAACCCAATAGCGAACTATACACTATGCTTGGTCTTCAAAAGCAAGGAAAAACAATTTTCTACAGAGACTTACTTCAACACCTTAAAAATTCTAATGATCACTTTAGAATAGCTGATGGAATTAAAGGCTTGGTTATGCTTGTTTTTACTCTTCCATCTTTTCCTTATGTATTTAAGATCATTAAAGATGATAGAAAAAAAGATGTATCAAGAGCGCATATAGAGGACAGATATCAATTAGTAAAACATCACGATAGGGTTGGAAGAATGGCTGACACTTTGGAATATTCTTTTGTTGATTTTCCAGTTGAAAGATTCGAGAAAAAACTTTTGGAGGAGCTTTTGAGGGCCGCTCCTAGCATGTACGAATTATCTAATGATCGTATTATTATTAAGCATGTTTATATTGAAAGAAGGATGACCCCGTTAAACGTATTTTTAGAAAATGCAGGAGAAATTGAAATTGACAAAGCAATCAAAGAATATGGCGATGCGATAAGACAGCTCATTGCAGCAAACATTTTTCCTGGAGATTTACTTTACAAAAATTTTGGACTTACAAAACACGGTAGAGTTGTATTTTACGACTACGATGAAATTCAATATATTACCGATTGTAATTTCAGACATGTACCTCCTCCAAGAACTCCTGAAGATGAATTAAGCGAAGAGCCTTGGTACAAAGTGGGACCGAATGATATTTTTCCTGAAGAATTCGAAACTTTTCTCCTAGCTCAACATCGGATAAATCAGGCTTTTAAAAAATACCATGGAGAGCTCTTGACACCAGAATATTGGATTGAACAACAAAAGAGAGTTGTTGACGGTTTTTTTGATGATGTATTTCCTTATCCAAATGAGCAAAGATTTTTTCCAAATAAATCCATTGAATAGTTTGAAATCTTTTTTATGTTAATAAATATAAAATTTTAATGTCAAAACAATCTAACCAATCACTTGTTGAGTATGGAAATGGAATTTACGCATTGGATTCTGGCTATTTCCGAAAAGAATTCGCTTCAATTCATCTAATTGTCGAAAAAAACATTGTGGCTATAGTAGATACCGGAACAAATTACTCGGTTAGTTTTTTGCTTGAAGCACTCACAAGTTTAAAACTCAATAAGTTTTCTGTTGAGTGGATTTTACTAACTCATGTCCATCTTGATCATGCTGGCGGTGCTGGCAAAATGATGAGTATTTTTCCTAACGCCAAATTAACAGTTCACAAAAGAGGTGTTCGGCACATGATCGATCCTACAAAACTATGGAATGCAGTGATTGATGTCTACGGTCTGAAAGAGGCAACTAATCAATATGGATCTCTTATTCCTATTAGACCTGATAGGATTGTTGAAGTCGGCGAGGGTGATACCATTCGTCTTGGAAATAGAGTCATTGAATTTTGGGATGCCCCAGGTCATGCAAAACATCATGTTTTTATTCGAGATTCTAAAACTAGATGTATTTTTACTGGAGATACTTATGGAATTTCTTACAAAGAACTCAATAGTAACAATGGCTCTTTTGCTTTTGTGTCGGCGACCCCTAGTCAATTTGATCCGGTAGATGCTCAAAACTCAATTCGTCGTATAATGACATCAGACGCTCCTTCAGTTTTTTTAACACATTATTCTCGACTAACAAATATAGAAAAATCAGGTAATCAACTGCTTCGGCTTGTTAATGATTATGTTGAAATTGCCGAAAAAAGCTCAAAAAAAGAAAATGTTCATTCCAGTATTGGAACTTCCTTGACTGAGTTACTATTTCAGAATGCCATAGATCACGGGGTCAATTTACCTAAAAAGGTAGTTATTGATTTGCTGAAACTAGATATAGGATTAAATGCTTCTGGACTTGTTTCCTGGCTAGATAGAAAATGAAAAATTAATGAAAAATGAAAAAATAAAAAAAAGTGAGGTCTTCGATCAAATTAACCTTCTAATAAACAGAAAAATAATGGTTATGGATGGAGCTATGGGCACCATGATACAGCAAGAAAATTTAGATGAAGATTCTTATAGAGGGAGTTGTAAATCTTCAAATTCAGGGTTGAAAAAGAAACAAGTTGAAATTTTGGATGGTGCAATAAATAAAGGATTTGAAGTAAAGGGTAATAATGAACTTTTATCTCTTACAAGGCCTACTTTAATTCAAAAAATTCATGAACAGTATTTAGAGGCCGGTGCTGATATTATTGAGACAAATACATTTGGGGCATCTTCGATTGCTCAAGCAGATTACGGTTTGGAAGATCTTGTTAAGGATATGAATTTGTATTCAGCGAAGATAGCCAGGCAGGCATGTGTAAAATACTCCACAAAAACCAACAAAAGATTTGTCGCTGGAGCAATCGGACCAACTCCAAAAACAGCTTCCATTTCTCCTGATGTTAATGATCCTGGTGCAAGAAATATAACTTTTGATGATTTGGTTACCTCATATTATAACCAGGCAGAATCTCTGCTAGAGGGAGGTGTTGATTTATTTTTAATTGAAACAGTATTTGACACTCTCAATGCAAAAGCTGCAATTTTTGCTCTGGAAAACTTATTTACTGCCACAAAAAATCGTATCCCAGTTATGATATCTGGTACTGTAACTGATGCTTCCGGAAGAATATTGTCTGGTCAAACAGTTGAAGCTTTTTGGAACAGTATTAGACATGCAAATCCAATCAGTGTGGGGCTTAATTGTGCATTAGGTGCTGCTTTAATGCGACCATACGTTGAAGAGCTAAGTAAGATTGCTGATGTCAATATTTGTGTGTACCCTAACGCAGGGTTGCCCAATCCCATGGCTGCAACTGGATTCGATGAAACTCCTGAAATCACATCTAAATTATTAGAAGAATTTGCTAAAAAAGGTTGGGTAAACGTTGTTGGTGGATGCTGTGGAACTACACCAGAACATATTAAAGCCATATCCGATGCTATCAAAAACCTTCCTCCCCGCAAAATACTTGACCAAAAAAAATCTCTTAAACTCTCAGGTTTAGAAGCTTGCAACATTCATGACTCTTCCCTGTTTGTAAATGTTGGTGAAAGAACAAATGTAACAGGCTCCAAAAAATTTGCGGACCTTATCTTAAATGGAAAATTCGAAGAGGCGGTGGAGGTTGCAAGACAACAAGTTGAAAACGGTGCTCAAATAATTGATGTAAATATGGATGAGGCTATGCTTGACTCAAAAGCAGCAATGAAGAGGTTTTTAAATTTAATTGCCTCAGAACCAGATATATCTAGGGTTCCAATTATGGTTGATTCTTCCAAATGGTCAGTTATTGAAGAAGGTTTAAAATGCATTCAAGGAAAAGCTGTAGTAAATTCTATTTCGTTAAAAGAAGGAGAGAAAGAATTTATTCGTCAAGCTAAAATATGTAAGATGTTTGGGGCTGCGATGGTGGTGATGGCATTTGATGAATATGGTCAAGCGGACAACTTAATTAAGAGAAAAAAAATATGCTCTCGTGCCTACCACCTTCTGACTGAGGAAGCTGATATTTTTCCGGAGGATATAATTTTCGACCCCAATATTTTCGCCATTGGAACAGGCATTGAAGATCATTCAAAATATGCTATTGATTTTATAGAAACAACTAAATGGATCAAAAAAAATCTACCATTTGCTAAAATATCGGGGGGAGTTTCCAATGTTAGTTTCTCATTCAGAGGAAATAATCATGCTAGAGAGGCTATACACAGTGTTTTTCTCTTTCATGCAATAAAAGCAGGAATGACAATGGGAATTGTTAACCCAGGACAATTAACCATATACGAAGATCTAGACAAAGATCTTCGTCTTCATGTAGAGAATCTGGTTTTTGCTAAAACTAAAGACGCAACTGAAAAAATGATTGAATATTCTTTAGGTTTGAAAGGTGAAAAGAAAAAAAATGCTGAAACTCAGGCTTGGCGAAACTTCCCAAATGAAAAGAAAATTGAATATGCTCTTGTACATGGCATAACTGAGCATATCGTTCAAGATACAGAAGAAGCTAGAATTTATCTAGACAGCAATAATAAAAAACCAATCGAAGTAATAGAAGGTCCTTTAATGAATGGAATGAATGTTGTTGGAGACTTGTTTGGGGAGGGAAAGATGTTCCTGCCTCAAGTGGTAAAATCAGCCAGGGTAATGAAAACAGCTGTCTCCCACTTAATTCCTTTTATTGAGAAAGATCAAGAAAAGACTGGAAAAAAGAAGTCAAAAGGAATCATCGTTCTAGCTACCGTTAAAGGAGATGTTCATGATATTGGAAAAAATATTGTCTCTGTAGTCCTACAATGTAATAATTTTGATGTTGTAAATTTGGGTGTAATGGTTCCAGCACTAAAAATTATTGATGAAGCAAAAAAACACAACGCAGACATAATTGGATTGTCTGGATTAATTACACCATCTCTTGAGGAAATGACTAATGTTGCAAAAGAGATGGAAAGAGATGATTGGTGTCGTTCCAAGAAATTGCCCCTGTTAATTGGTGGAGCTACAACCTCTAAAATCCATACTGCTGTAAAAATTACTCCCTTCTACTCGGGCCCTATTATTTGGGTGCCAGATGCATCAAGAGCTGTACCTGTTGCACAAGTTTTAACTGCTAATGAAAGTGAAAAAAAATCTTATCTCAGTAAAACTGAGTCTGACTATTTTTCACTCAGAGCAAAACATCTAAAAAAGAAAACTACTAAAATCATCTCACTCGAGGATGCTAGAAAAAATTCGATAGAAATTAACTTCAATCTTAAAACACCTAAGCCAAATATATTGGGGAAAAGATTATTAAAGAATTTTCCATTGGAAAAATTAGTTGAGACCATAGATTGGAGTCCCTTTTTTAGATCATGGGATCTTGCTGGAAAGTTTCCGGATATCCTAGTGGATAAAGTCGTCGGTGAACAAGCAAAGAAATTATTCGATGACGCTAAAGAAATGCTGAATGAAATTGTCAATAAAAAATATCTTTCAGCAAATGCAATATTCGCTATTTATCCAGCAAGAAGAACTCAGTTTGAAGACATTACTTTGTTTTCCGATGAGAATCTAAACAATAAATTGCTTACTTGGCATGGGTTGCGGCAACAAACAAAAAAGCCTAGAAATGAAAAAAATAAATGTCTTGCTGATTTTGTTTCTCATGTTGAAAATCAAAGAAAAGATTATCTAGGTGTTTTCTTCGTTACTATTAGTGGTGCTGAGAAGCTTTCAAAACTCTACGATAGTAGAAATGATGACTATTCCTCGATCATGATTAAAGCTTTGGCTGATAGGTTTGTAGAATCCTTTGCTGAGCATCTTCATAAGCTTATAAGAACAGAGTTTTGGGGATACAAGCCAAATGAAAACCTCACTACTGGTGAGCTAATTTCTGAAAAATTTCAAGGGATTAGACCTGCTCCTGGTTACCCTTGTTGTCCAGATCACAGTGTTAAAGAGGAATTAGCTGAAGTTCTACAAGTCAAAGATATTGGGATTTCAATGACAGAAAATTTAGCAATGAGGCCAGCCTCAAGTATTTGTGGATTTTATTTTTGGCATCCAGAAAGTTCTTACTTTAACATTGGATCCATCGGAAAGGATCAGCTTGAAGATTATCAAAAAAGACTTAAACTCACCGAAGAAAATGCTAAACAAAGATTAATTTCGATTTTGGCTTAAATCTATACTTTTCTCCACATTACAAATTCTTTTTTCGTCTTAGCTCTTTTCAACATTTCTACTAATGGAAAAAATCGTTGAGAAATACCAATTCCTTTTTGTTGATCAGATCGATTTTTTTTTTCTTGCTCGATTTTTAGCTCTAAACTGTACAATATTCTTGGTACTTCAGAGGAAGTGATTATACCCTCCAGAGGATCGCTTTTACTAATTGCTTCGACGATTTTTTCTGCCGTGTTTTCAGTTGTTATAAAAGAACCACTAGCTGGACTTTCAAATTTTATCAACATATTTTGTGTTTGAATAAAGGACAAGTAGATCTAGATTTAATAATGAAAAAAAATTACCTCAAAGAGTTCTTGCTTAAAATTTCTATTTTAATTTTTTTAGCTGGATGTTCACCTACTTTTGATTGGAGAGTATACCATCATAAAAATAACTATTGGCAAGCTCTTTTTCCTAGTAAACCTACAGTAAATAATCGTGAGTTTAAATTGAAAATCGAAAAAGATTTTGTAAAACTCAAGATGGAACAATATATAAGTTCAGTTAAGGATATTAATTTTATTGTAGATAATTCCGAGTTTATTCATGAAAAGATTGACATAAAAATTTTGGAAAAAAAATTAAAAACTTCACTTGAAAAAAACTTTAAACTTAAAAATAAAAGAAATCTTGAAAATCAAATCGTATCTTATTCTGGGTCTTTTTTAAGTAAAAATAACATCACAAAAAAAATAAAATTATTGACTCTAATTACTTTAAGAGACAATGTAGTGGTGAGAGGTGTAGTGTTTTCAGATTACAAAAAATTTTCTGAAGATGAAGCAATATTTTTTTTAAGATCAATAAAACTAAAACCTTAATCAAACTCTTTTTAGTTTTATTGATTTTTTTTTAGTAATTCGTCTAGTTTTTTTTCTAAGTCTTTTAATTTACTTTGTGCCTTTTCTAATGTTTTTTTTTGTTTTTCAAAATCTTCTTTAGACACAACATCTAGCTTATTCAAAGTAGTAGAAATAAAGAGTTTGATTTGTGTTTCAAGGTTTTCTCTAGACGAATGATTTGAAAAATCTTTAAATTTTTTTTTAAACTCTGAAATAATTTCTTCCATTGATTAAATCCTAATTTTCTTGATGTATCAATTTATCATTTATAAACAATATTTAGTCTAAATTATTAAAATAATAATGATTTTATTTAGTGCATTATTCACTAATTTAGTGCAGAAAAGATACTAAATATTGCATTTAGAATTAAAATATATAGATTTTTTTTTTGTATCGACCGTAAATAATTGATTTAAATCGTATTTTTTTTAAAGGCAAAAAATTTTAAACTGGCACGTTTATGGCAATAGTTTAACTGATTAACTATTCGTCTTATGGAGAAAAATATGAAGAAACGTGTCTTATTGTTGTCACTTATTGCGTCAGCATTGCCATTTACTTTTACAGCATCACATGCAGCTGAAAGCGCATGGGAAGCTTCTGCTAATGTTGGAGTTTTTTCGGAATACAGATTTAGAGGAGTGAAACAAACTGAGGATGCCCCAGCTATTCAGGGTGGGTTTGACTTATCTCACTCCAGTGGTTTCTATATCGGTAATTGGAACTCTAATGTTGAGTATGGCAATACAAGTATGGAAATGGATTTTTATGCTGGATATGCTTTTGAAGCTGGTGGTTTAAGCATTGATATTGGCGATTTATACTACTATTATCCTGACAATTCCGGCCAAAGTGCGCAAATAAATTCCAACGAGGTCTATGCTATTGCTGGTTATGGCCCAATTAGCGTTGGTTTCCACTATTTTACAACTGACTGGTACGGGGCAACCGATTCAGACGGTACAACTTACACCCAAATCAATTTTGATTACCCAATATCAGAAAAATTAAGTTTTACTGCTCATGCAGGAACACATTCTGTTGAGAATGATTCAAGTGCCGATTACGAAGATTACAGCATTAGCATAGCCTATGACGTGGGTAATGGTTATGGTGTCGGCGTTGATTTCATTGACAATAGTGGTGATGGATGTACTGGATCAGGTTGTGTTTCAGGTGCGGTCTTATCTTTTACTAAATCGTTCTAATTTAGTAACTACCATCCCCCCCTTATAATAGGAGACAATTAAATTGAAATTAATCACAGCAATAATTAAACCCTTCAAGTTGGACGAGGTTAGAGAAGCTTTATCTGCCATTGGTGTCCAAGGATTAACTGTTACTGAAGTTAAAGGTTTTGGTAGACAGAAGGGACACACTGAATTGTACCGTGGAGCAGAATACGTCGTCGATTTTTTACCAAAGGTTAAGGTTGAGGTAGCTGTTGATGACAGTATTTTCGACGGTGCAATAGAGGCTATTGAGTCCTCAGGAAAAACAGGAAAGATTGGTGATGGAAAAATCTTTGTTGCTGATCTTGAAAATGTTATCCGTATTCGTACTGGAGAAACAGGCAAAGAAGCTCTCTAAACTTTTCTTATTAATTTTAATTAACGATTTTTAACGATACTTTTAAAGGTAATTAATTATGAAGATTTCAAAACAAGCCCTTGGCTTGATTCCAATGAGACTATTAGGCGCAATATTTGCTATGGTTTCATTTCCGGTACTGGCTCAAGATCCTGAAATTGTAGAAGAAGTTGTTGCTGCAGCTGAACCACTAGTTTTTAAAGGTGACGTTGCATGGATGATGACTGCTACTCTTTTAGTTACTTTTATGGCTATACCAGGACTAGCCTTGTTTTATGGTGGACTAGTTAGAACTAAAAATATGCTGTCGATGTTAATGCAAGTAACTGCTGTATTTTGTTTAATAGTAGTCCTTTGGGCTATTTATGGATACTCCCTAGCACTGACTGAGGGTAATGCAATCATTGGTGGTATGTCTCAACTGTTTCTTGGCCAGACTACAATCGACTCAACTGCTGGTACATTCACTGACGGTATCGTGCTGCCGGAGACTATTTTCATAGCCTTCCAATCAACGTTTGCCGGTTTAACATGTGCCTTAATAGTAGGGTCTATGGCTGAAAGAGCTAAATTTGCTGGTGTATTACTTTTTGCAGTTATATGGTTCACTCTTTCATATCTTCCTATTTGCCACATGGTATGGGGTCCAGGTGGATATTTACTCGACAAAGGTGCTCTTGACTTTGCTGGTGGAACTGTCGTTCATATAAATTCTGGTATCGCAGGTTTAGTTGCCGCTTATGTTCTTGGAAAGAGAATGGGTTATGGGAAAGAGGCTATGCCTCCTCACTCATTACCAATGACTCTAATTGGTGCAGCCATACTTTGGGTTGGTTGGTTTGGATTCAATGCTGGCTCAAATTTAGAAGCTACTTCTGGAGCTACCTTACCTTTTGCTAATACTCTCTTTGCAACCTGTGCAGCAATCCTAGCTTGGACAATAGGAGAATCTATTTCTAAGGGCAAACCTTCTATGCTTGGTGCTGCCTCTGGTATGATTTCTGGACTAGTAGCTATTACTCCCGCTTGTGGTTCAGTTGGAATAATGGGAGCCATAATAATAGGTGCTATTGCAGGTTTTGTATGTTTGTGGGCCTGCACCGGACTTAAATCCCTTCTCGGTGCTGATGAATCATTAGATGTATTTGGCATTCATGGTGTTGGTGGTATTTTAGGTGCTATATTAACAGGCGTTTTCACCGCACCAACGTTAGGTGGAACTGGTGGAGATGATTTCTCGATTGGTGGGCAAGTCTTCATACAACTTGAAGCAGTAATTATAACGATTATTGTTTCTGCTGTAGCTGCTTTCATAGCATTAAAGGTTGCCGACTTATTAGTTGGAATAAGGGTAAGTGAAGATGATGAACGCGAGGGTTTAGATGTTACATCCCACAGCGAAAAAGCTTACTACTTAAATTAATAAATTTCTCCAGGTTGGGTCGTAAGCAAAGCTTGACTCACACCTTTTAATCCCCCCTGAATTGATATTCAGCGGGGATTTTTTTTTTTTTATACAATTAAAAAATGGGACCACAATTAAAAGCCTCTTTATGTGGCGAATTATTAGATCTAGAAAAATCTATAATAGAAAAAAGTTCATCAGTTGAATATTGGCTCAGGACAGAATTCACCAATGCCAATGACCTTCCTTTTTATTGTTCAGTAGATCTCAGAAATTCTTGTTACAAAATTGCACCTGTTGATACTAATCTCTTCCCTGCTGGGTTCAACAATCTTGCAGAAAAAGATCTAAATTGTACTATCCAAGCTTTTATGGCATGTATTGAGAAGAGATGTCCACAAATAGAAAATATACTTCTCGTACCAGAAAACCATACTAGAAATAAACATTATTTAGAAAATTTGGGTAATCTTACTTATATTCTCACTAATGCAGGATTTAATGTTAAGGTTGGTAGCTTCAGTAAAGAATTGAAAAATAATTTAGAAGTAAACTTCAAAAAGGTTGGTGGTGGCGAGTCTTGTTTTGAGATTGAACCCATTTCGTACTCAAATGGAAGAGTAGGTTTGAAAAATTTTGACTCAAATTTAATACTACTAAATAATGATTTTTCATCTGGTGTCCCCGAACAACTTCTTAAATCTAATGAACAGTTAATAATTCCATCTCTTAATTCTAGCTGGGCGTTGCGTAGTAAATCGAATCATTTTTCTAAATATGACGAAGTTTCCAAAAAGTTTTGTGAATTTATGAAATTCGATCCATGGTTAATAAACCCTTTGTTTGAAGAATGTAAAAAAATAAACTTTAAAAGTAGGCAGGGAGAAAATTGTTTGTACGATCATATTTCTGATCTGTTAAATAAAATAACTAAAAAATATAAAGAAAAAAAAATCAAAAAAAAACCCTTTGTTATAGTAAAAGCTAATACTGGTACCTACGGTATGGGTGTTATGACTGTTAGAGATGCAAATGAAATAAAAAACCTCAACAGGAAACAAAGAAATAAAATGTCAAAAATAAAAGAAGGTATGCAAGTAACTGATGTATTAATTCAAGAAGGTGTATATTCTTTTGAGACATTTGTTGACTCAAAAACTGTTTTCGTTGCGGAGCCTGTAGTTTATGTAGTTGATAGATATGTAGTAGGGGGGTTTTATAGAGTTCATGCTGACAGAGGACTTGATGAGAATTTAAACACACCTGGTATGAAATTTTTTCCTTTGCCTTTTGAGGACGGTTGCCAATTCCCTTCAAGTAGCAAAGACCCAAACTCAACTATAAACAGATTGTACTTTTACGGAGTTTTAGCAAGGTTAGCGTCGCTAGCAGCGTCAAACGAAGTTTGTGAAATTTCTTCGTCTCTTACATAATCTCAATATGAATTTACTTTTTATTTGTGATCCAATTGAAAAATTAAATTTTTCAAAGGATTCTACAATTTTTTTAATAGAAAGAGCTTGGGAAAGAGGTTATGAATGTAGAGTTTGCACTATTGAAGACCTTAGTTTACAAGTCAACTCCAAAAGAACAAGAGTAATAGCTAAAACAACTTTGATCAAAAAATTTAATAGTGAAAATATTTGGTATCAAGAAGTAGAACTTACGACACTTAATTTGAATGAGATTGATATCATCTTTCTCAGAACTGATCCACCTTTTGATGAGAAATACCACGCAGCAACAATGATTCTTGATGTAGCCGTAGATCAAGGTGTTAAAATTTTTAATTGCCCAAAAGAGTTGAGAAATCATAATGAAAAGTTATCCATATTGAAATTTAATAATTACATAATGCCAACTTTAATTTCGTCAAATAAACAAGAACTGATTGAGTTTTCTAAGAATCATGAAAAAGTTGTTTTTAAGCCTTTAAATGAGATGGGTGGGAATGGAGTTTTTGTTGTTGAAAAAACTGACTTTAATATACCAACTATTATTGAGACTTTAACTGAACAAGGAAAAAATAAAATCGTTGGGCAAAAATTTATACCTGATATCATTGAAGGTGATAAACGAATTCTAATACTAAATGGAAAGATTGTTGACTGTGCATTAGCGCGAGTTCCAAAAAAAGGTTCATACATTGGAAACCTTGCTGCAGGTGGAAATCCAATTATTAAACCTTTGAGTGAATTAGATTTTCAGATTGCAGGTGATGTTGGGTCTGCTTTGGCTCCAAAAGGTTTTTTTATAATTGGTATAGATATAATCGGAAAATATTTAACTGAAATAAATGTAACCAGTCCAACTGGATTTAAGGAGATTACCAAGCTTACTAAGATAAACTTAGGTGAAATTTTCTATAGCGAAGTTTCCAAATTGCTTGGAACCAGTTAGGAAAATGTTTTTTTTTCTTGTTTGTCACAGCCCAATTGGAAAAGCTTTTACTGAGGCTATGCAACATTCGTTTGAACATACAATTGATGAGTTAATTGTTATTGATGTTCTTCCCACTGACACACCGGAAAAAGTTTCTGACTTTATACAAAAAAAATGGGTAGAAAAGGAAAGCCCTGAACAAATCGTAGTCCTAACTGATATCCTTGGAGCTACACCCAGTAATGGATTACATTTATGGTTGTCAAGGAATCCAGTCAAATATATAGGATTTGTTGGAATAAATATTCCCATTTTACTTAGCGCAATTAATCATAAAGATGAGAATATTGAAGTGATTAATAAACGGATGAGAAAAGCTTATATTGACGGATCAAAACAATTTTAGAACTAATAATGAGAAAAAGTAAAATTATTATCACAAACAAATTAGGCCTTCACTTAAGAGCCTCTTCTAAATTAGCTCAGCTAGCTTCTAAGTTTCCATGCCAAGTGTATATTTGTAGAAATGAAAAAAAAGTTAATGCTAAGAGCGTATTGGGAATTACTATGTTAGCTGCTGGAAAAGGATGTGAAGTAGAAATAGAATGTAATGGTGAAAAAGAAGATTTAGCTATTACTGAGTTGCTCAAACTTTTTCAATTAGATTTTTACGAAGAGGGTTAAAAGGAAATGGCATTTGTCATTCAAGGGAAAGGAGTTGGTGACAATTTAGTTTTTGGTAAAGCTTGGTTGTTACCTCATTTTTCGAAGCTAGATGTAAAATTTAAATCTGTTGCTCCTGAGAAGCTTGGGTCCGAGCTATTAAGGTTTAATAAAGCTGTTAACTTCTTAAAAAGTGAATTGAAAGAACTTTCTTTTGATGATGAAAAGAAACTCACTAGGGAATTCAGAAGTTTACTTGAGTCATATCGGCTGATCTTAGATGACCATGTTTTGATAAATGGAACAAAAGAAAAAATATTACATTCAAGTTGTAATGCTGAATGGGCTTTGGTAAATCAGTTAAATATAATTTGTAAAGAATTCGATAAAATCGATGATCCATATTTTAGAGAACGTAAACAAGATGTTGAGCAATTAGTAAGCAGACTACTAAAGACTTTAGTAAACTCTGATGATTCAAAAAGAAACAATGACCAAAGACATGGCTCTCATTCGAATAAAAGTGATAATTCAAACGAAAATTGGATTGTAATTTCTAAAGATATATCCATATCAGAAGTTTCTTATCTTGATAAAAATGTTATTGGATTTGCAACCGAGTTAGGTAGTCCCACATCTCACTTGGCAATACTTGCTAGGAGTTTAAACATACCCGCTATTCTAGGTATTACAAAGTCTTTAAATTTAATAAGGCATGGAGAAAATATAATTTTAGACGCTGAGTGTGGAACAATAATAGTTGGAGCTGATAAAAAGATTTTAGATATCTATCAAGAAAGAAAAGAAAAAAAACTTCGATTTAAAAAACAATTAAAAAAACTTAAAAACGTTGAATGTATTACAAAAAGTGGTAATTATATTTCTTTAATGGCAAATATCGAACAGCCACAAGAAACTATAAAAGCTATAGATCAAGGTGCTAACGGAATTGGTTTATTTAGAAGTGAATTTCTGTTTATAAATAAAAAAAGTATGCCCTCAGAGAATGAGCAATTCTTAGCTTATAAAAAGGTTGCTGTTGATATGAAAGGACTGCCAGTTACTATAAGAACTCTTGACTCGGGTGCTGACAAAAATATTCCATATCTTTACAACACCAAAGAACAACCAGCAAATCCCGCTCTTGGACTCAGAGCTGTCAGGCTTTGCTTGGCAAATACTGAGATCTTTACAATTCAGATTAGAGCGATATTAAGATCCTCATGTTTTGGAAATATCAAAATACTTCTCCCATTAATAAGTGGGAGCAATGAAATTATTGCTTGCAGAAAATTAATTCTAAATGCTATGACGCAACTTGATTCAGAAAAAACAAAATACAATAAAGAAATTGAAATTGGGGCAATGATAGAAGTACCATCTGCAGCAATAGCTATTAGAAGTTTGCTTCCACATTTGGATTTTGTCTCCCTTGGGACTAATGATCTGATTCAATATACTCTCGCCATTGACAGGACTAATAGTTACGTGTCGAGTCTTTATGATCCTGAACATCCTGCAATTATAGAATTGATAAAAAATGTTGTTGAAGTATGTAATGAGTATAATACTCCATTGTCTATTTGTGGAGAAATGGCTGGTAACATTCGTCACACAGAACTTTTATTGAATTTAGGATTAAAATGTTTCTCGATGAACTGTAATGAAATACTTTTGATAAAAGAAAAAATATTAAATTTGAAATAAATAATTGTGAATTTTATAAAAGAAGAAATAGCGGAATTTAAGATCCCATTTGAATTAAAAAATGGTACAAGCTTAAGTAATTTTAGTTTAATTTATGAAACTTACGGGAAATTAAATAATACACATTCAAATGCAATTTTAGTTTGTCATGCTTTAAATGCTTCACATCATGTTGCAGGAATGAACGATAATAATGAAATCGGTTGGTGGGATAACATGATTGGCCCAGGAAAACCCATCGACACAAACAAATTTTTTGTTATTGGAGTTAACAACCTGGGATCATGTTTTGGTTCAACTGGTCCAGCATCTATTGATGAAAATACTAAAAGACCTTATGGAAGTAGTTTTCCTGTTTTGACTGTTGAAGATTGGGTCAAAAGTCAAGCACTATTAGCAGATCGCCTAGAAATTGAAGAATTTGCCGCTGTTATTGGAGGTAGTCTGGGTGGTATGCAAGCAATTCAATGGAGTATTTCTTATCCTAATAGAATTAAACATGCAATCATAATTGCTTCAACTGCAAGTCTAACAGCTCAAAACATTGCTTTTAATGAAATTGCTAGAAGAGCGATTATTACTGATCCTGATTTTCATGGTGGCGATTATTATTCCATGGAGACATACCCAAAAGTCGGTTTATCAATAGCGAGAATGCTTGCCCATATCACCTACCTTTCTCAAGATGGGATGACAGAAAGATTTGGTCGAAATCTTCAAAGTAAAGAAACATATTCATTTTCATATGAAATTGATTTTCAAATTGAGTCATATTTAAGATATCAAGGAGAAAAGTTTTCACATACGTTTGATGCAAATTCATATTTGTTAATAACTAGAGTTTTAGATTATTTTGATCCAACTGAAAAATTTAATGGCGATTTAACAAAAGCGCTTGATTGCGTAAAAGCAAAGTGTCTTGTATTATCCTTCACATCAGATTGGAGGTTTCCACCAAGCCATTCACATAAATTAGTATCCGCGTTGATTGAAAATGAAGTTGATGTTTCTTATATTGAGATAAAATCTGAAAATGGGCACGACTCTTTTCTACTAAAAGACATGGAATACCACCAAATTATAAGAAGTTACTTTAATAAAATTGTTATTTGAACTTTAGGAAAACAAATGAAGCTTAGAGACGATTTAAGTGTTATAGCAAATTGGATTCCAAAAAACAGTAAAGTTTTAGACTTGGGATGCGGGGACGGTATGCTTCTTGAATGGTTGAGCAATGAAAATAATTGCAGTGGTTATGGTGTTGAGATATCACCAGACAAAGTGAATCTATGCGTAAAGAGAAAACTAAACGTTATTCAAGCAGATATAGAGAGCGGTTTGTCAATATTTGATAAAACCAAATTTGATATTGTAATTCTTTCACAAGCTTTACAAGCAACTTTAAAAACCGAACTAGTCTTAAAAAGAATATCAGATTTGGGTGAAAAAGTAATTGTTAGCATTCCTAACTTTGGTCACTGGGCTAATCTTTTATCACTTGTTAAAGGCCACATGCCAGTTAATAATCGATTACCTTTTGAATGGTTTAACACACCAAATTTACACTTTGCTACTATTAAAGACTTTGAACTACTACTAAAAAAACTAAATTTTTCGAATGTTGAAGCTCTATATATTGATGAGGCTAGCGATGACAGAGCCAAAATAGTTAAACACTTTGTTACATTAAAATGCACAACCGCTATTTATCGATTTAGCTCTTCTAAAATATGAATTATTTTTTCCAAAATACACCCGAGAAGAAAATAAAAATTGTTAATAATTCCAACCTACCTAGTAACATTGCTGTAGCCAGAATTGAGAGTTGAAAGTCATTTAAAATACCATAGTTAGAGGTTGGACCTAACTCGAAAAGAGCTGGTCCTAAATTATTCAAGCATGCAATAGATGCTGAGAGGGATGTGCCGGGATTTAGCCCACTAAACATCAATAGAAAAAATGTTACAAGCAAAGTAACTATGTAAAAAAACATAAATGCTAGAATCGCCATGACTACTTTATTAGCTATCAATAACTCTCCAATGTTAATAGGAATTATTGCGTGAGGGTGCATTAATCTTGATAACTCCCTTCCTGCTTGCTTGAACATTATTATTATTCTTATCATTTTTACTCCGCCTCCTGTAGAACCTGAGCAAGTAGTAAAACATGAAAGAAGCAGCATTACTGAAAAAGCAACTGGAGGCCACTGTCCGTAGTCTTGAGTTGCATACCCAGTGGTAGTAGCGATTGAAATAACATTAAAACTAACTATTCTTAAATAATCGAATGTACCAATGTTTTGATCCATAGTTAACAACGTTAAAAAAACAAAAACTATTCCAAGAAATAGTATTGACAGAAAACATTTATTTTCAATGCTTTTCCAGTACATCTTGAAAGACAAATTTCTAATAACTGAAAAATGAAGAGTAAAATTCATACCTGCCAAAATCATAAAGAAAATTGCAGTAAACTCAATGGCAGAATTATTAAAAAAACCTATGCTTTCGTCATGAGTCGAAAGACCACCAATACTGACAGTTGTGAATGCATGTGCAGTCGCATCAAAAAAAGACATTCCTGCCAACCAATAAAAAAAAGCACATATTGAGGTTAATACAAGATAAATTACCCATAGGGCTTTTGCTGTTTCCGCTATTCTCGGAGTTAATTTTTTATCTTTCATTGGACCTGAAGCTTCAGCTCTAAATACTTGCATCCCACCAACTCCTAGGAGTGGCAATATAGCGATAGTTAATACAAGAATTCCCATACCGCCAATCCACTGTAATAATGCCCTCCATATTAGAATTCCCTTTGACATATGATCCAGGCCATCAAATACTGTTGCTCCAGTCGTTGTCAATCCAGATATAGCCTCAAATACTGAAGCAATAAAAGATATTTTTTCAAATTGAAAATAAAAAGGCAAAGAAGATACAAAAGACAAAACCATCCAGACTAAAACCACTAAAAGAAAACCATCTCTGGGTTGTAATTCTTTTTTAGAACTTTTAATATTTTGTTTATTTCTAAAAATAAACGAGACCGATGTGCCGATAAGAAGTGTGATAATTCCAATTACAAAAAAAATTTTATGTACATCTTCACCATAAATTAAACTAATAACTATAGGCACTGAAAAAAAAAGCGAAAACAAAGATACAATAATTCCTAAAATAAATATAATTTCAGCTGTTTTTTCTGAGTTTTTAAACATTTGTAATCAAAAAAAACTGGGGGCTACTGTGAATAATTTTTCAATATTTGGGATAATTTTTCTGTCAGATACAAAAACTATAAGATGGTCATTATTTCTTATAATTACATCATGATGAGCTATTAGTACTTCTTTGGTTTCTTCCTTATCTCTCACAATCGCTCCCAAAAAAGCCTCTGAAGGCAAATCAATTTCGTCTATTCTTCTATCAACTACTTTGGAAGTTTTTTTGTCTCCATGTACAATTATTTCCAATGCCTCAGCAGCACCTCTTCTTAAACTGTGAACAGCCTCAATGTCACCTCTTCGAATGTATTTTAATAACTCACCTAGAGTGGTATGAGATGGTGTTATTGTAATATCTATATTGCCTCCCTCAACTAATTCTGCATAAGCTCTTCTATTAATTAGAGACATTACTCGATTAGCACCCAATCTTTTAGCTAAAAGGGCAGACATAATATTGTTTTCATCATCGTTAGTAAGAGCAACAAACATGTCTACATCACCAACATTTTCTTCGAGTAATAATGCCTCGTCTGTAGCATCTCCATGAATCACAAGTGCTTTGTCACTTAAAATCTGTGCAATTCTTTCACAACGTGGTTTGTTATGGTCAATTATTTTTGGGGTCATAGTATCTGAAACTGAAAGAGCAACACGAGTTCCAACGTTGCCTCCTCCTACTATCATTACTCTTCTAACAGGATCATCAATCTGACGTAGTTCTCTTAAAACTTGCAAAACATTTTCTGATGCTACTAAAACGAAAACTTCGTCTCCTACTTCAATATAAGTATCAGCCTCTGGAATTAAAGCTTTACCTTTTCGAAATAAAGCTACAACTCTGCAGTCGACCGTTGGTAAATGATCTTTTAAATCACCTATTGGGTGACTCACTAAAAGACCCCTTGGATGGGCAAGTACAACTAACATAGTGACAATACCATCTGCAAACTCAATTACTTGGAGTGCCTCAGGAATTTCTATCAAACGACAAATTGTCTCTGTTACAGATGATTCCGGGCTTATGAGTTTATCAACTGCAAATCCATCTGGCCCAAGTAAGTCGGGGGAGTTTAGCCATTGTGTTGATCTTACTCTCGCAATCCTTTGAGGAACATTAAAACGACTGTAGCCTAGTTTACATGCCACCAGATTAACTTCATCATTAGCAGTTACAGCCACTAGCATATCAACGTCATCTATACCAGCTTCTTTAAGAACATCCAAAGAAGTTGCAGTACCAACTACCGTTCTTAGATCAAAACGTTCTTGGAGTTTTTCAAGAGCTTCAATGTCAGTATCAACTACTGTAACGTCACTTTTATCAATGACAAGCATTTCTGCAAGGTTTGAACCAACCCTACCTGCACCCAAAATAAGAATTTTCATTTACTGGCTTTTTCTAAATATACCTTTTTGTAATTCCATACCAAGTTGCCTAATTTTCCTATAAAGATGTGTTCTTTCAAGACCTGATCTTTGGGCTAATCTTGTCATACTACCCTGAAGTTTTGCTAATTGATAACTTAGGTAAATTCTCTCAAAAGAATCTCGAGCTTCTCTTAAAGGCAAATCTAAATCTATATTTTCTAGAGCTTCTTTTGCTTCTGATAGAGCAATATCTTCTCTAGTAAGTGGAACATTCTTCGCAATATCTTCTTTATTTGACTTTATTACTTCTGTTTGAGATTTATATCCAACTGAATGCATTTGTTGAGGTAATTTAACGGGAATTTCTTTAGTTTTTAGGTTAGCTGGCTTAAACGAAGTTCGCTTTTTTAAATTTTCTCTGTCAGCAAGAGAGTTTAAACTTGGATCTTGTTTGGCAGTTGCTTTTTGAATTGTTTTTAACAACTTTGTCAAAGTTATTGGTTTTTCCAAGTAATCAAATGCACCAATTCTTGTTGCCTCAACAGCAGTATCTATTGTGGCATGTCCAGACATGACTATAACTGGAGTTTCAGTTAAACCGGAAGCAACCCATTCTTTTAATAAAGTAATACCATCTGTATCTGGCATCCAAATATCCAATAAAACCAGGTCTAATTTCATTGATGTACGCGCACTTCTTGCTTCAGCTCCGTTAGTTGCTAACGTTACGGAATGTCCTTCATCTTGAAGAACCTCCGTAAGCAGTTCACGAACACCAATTTCATCATCAACTATTAAGATCTCAGCCATATCTGTTGTATTTAAAACTGTCCTAAAGATTTTTTGGAAAATCTATTGTAGCTATTGCACCCATAACATGTCCCTTTTTATTTCTTTTATTAACCAAGCTTATTTCAGAATTATTTTCTTCAACTATTTTTTTAACGATTGCTAATCCAAGACCCGTACCTTTAGATTTAGTTGTTATATACGGTTCGAATACTTTAGATAATAAATTATCTGGAATCCCCACACCGTTGTCTTCTACTGAGAATCTAATCTTATTAATTGAGTTTTCCTTAATTGATTTACAAGTAACTTTAATTTCTCCATTGCTAGCATCACCAATTGCATCCTGAGCGTTCTGAATTAAATTATGCACTACTTGGACTAATTGATCACGGTCAACTTTAATTTTAAGATCACAATTTTTTGACAAATTTAAAAATTTTATTCTTACTTCCGACGAATAAAACTGAAGAGTCGCCGCAAGTAATTTATCTAATTTAACTAATGTTGGCTGAGCTGAGGGTAATCTTGCATAATTCTGAAACTCATCGATCATTGTTTTAAGAGCTGAAACCTGAGTTATTATCATTTGTGTTGATTTGTTTAAGATATTCTCATTTTCTTCACCAAGATGTCCGGATATTTTGTTTTGTAAACGTTCCGCTGATAATTGAATTGGAGTTAGGGGGTTTTTTATCTCATGAGCTAAACCCCTTGCCATATCTGCCCAAGCTTGAGATTTTTGTGCTGCAAGCAACGCAGTAACGTCATCGAATACTAAAATTATTCTATTTTTCTCATCGTGTCCGCTTTCTGATAAAATGAAAACCGAAATAACCAAACTCAATTCGGTTCCATCCTCCTTGCGGCTATCTATTCTTTGAGGAATTAAAGGTGTTTGCTTTATAACCTCGTTAAAATTTTGATTTGAAAAAGTTTTAATTTTTTTTATCGGTTTTTCTAGGTTATCAACTAAATTACACCCTAAAATTGATTGAGCACTTGAATTGAATTGCTCTAAATTCCAATCTTGATCAAAAACCATAACACCAGTTGTTAAATGAGCTAGCAATTGCTCAAAAAATCTACTTGATTCTTTTAATTTTCTTGCACTTTCAGAGGCAATATTTTGTGCTGTGTTTATCTTATTCATCATTTCATTGAAAGATGCTAATAAATCATTTAACTCGTGATTCAATTTATCTTTTTTTAAAGGCCTAAAATCACCAATTGCAACCGCTTTTGTTGCTTTCTCAAGTGATCTGAGGGGTCCAACCAGCCAACTGCTCAAGAAAACAGAAGCAAGTAAAGCCCCTAGTATCGACAAAAGTAATGTAAAAAATAAAGTTACATTATAAATTTGACTGATGCCTTTTTTACCTAGTAACAACTGCTCATAATCGTTAAATCCTTTATTTAAAGCTTCCAAATCTTTAACTAATCTTTTTGGAATCGGTTCAATCCATTGCACTATTAATATTTCATCTTTAGATCTGTAATAATTTGAGTAGGATAAAGCTCTAACTTGAAGCACATTCTCCTCGCCGTTTGCTGGGGATTCTATTTGAACTAAAGAGCCTGTAGCATTTAATCGATCAAGTATTGCCTTTGAAGGCATGTCTGGAACAAGTTCTTTGCGTAAACCTTTGACGGCCAAAATATCACCTAATTCGTTCAAAACTGTTATTTCTGCCTCACTATTATTATTAGTCATGGTATCAAGTATTGATGGCAATTCTGATTTGGAAAAACTTCCAAGATCAAATGCAAGTTGTCTAGTTTGTGAACCAACCTCAGTTTTAATTGCATCAAGAGTCGCTCTTCCTAGGGCATAACCGGAATCTAAAGCAACATCTACGCTTTCAGAAAACCAAGTATCAATTGTTCTAGCTAAAAACTGGTTTGACACAACAAAAACTAGTGTTACAGGCATTATTCCAATAACAGCAAATCCTATAGACAATCTAATCATTAATTTTGAACCGAAAACTCCTTTTTTGTACTTTGTCCAAGCCTTTTTTATGATCATTATTGTTACTAATGTCATTAAGGCAGTTACAACAACATTAGCAATAACTAACCATGCATATTCGTTATCGAATTTACTTGTCTGCGCAGATGATACAGATAGAATTGTTAGTAGACTTGCCGAAGCTAAAACCACCAAAACCATAGTAATTCTCAGCATTAAGCTCATTATTAATTAGCCTCATAATTTGAATCAATCTCGACCCAACCTGTGGTCATTTTCCATGCTGGATCTGACACCGCTACCAAAGACAAGGGTTTTGGTAAAGAATCAATATCCAACCCAAGCCTTACTCTTATTTTTCTACCAATAATTTCTTCCTCAGGAAAACTTACCCAATTTTTTAAACCCAAACATTTTGCTAATCCTTGAGTGAGACTTTCAAAATATATTTCTTCCTCATTGACTTTTACTGTGTATCTTCTTGTTATACCATGGTAAGTTAAAATAGCAGCTCTATTTTTTTTCTTATATAGATGATCAGGAAAAAATCTTCTTGGCGAAAAGACCTCAACTTCTGAGACAAATTCAAGAGAAACACCCTTAAATAATGCGTTCACAAGTGTTTCCTCTAAAATTACTGATACATCTCCATCAATAAACAAGTCATTGCTATTTTTAATTAAACTTAGATTTTCTATTTTTATTGTCGAAAATTTTTTTTTCTCACTAGCATGTGTGCCGATAATTTGTAGTGATAAAAAAATACAAAGAATTAATTCTATATTCTTCATTTAACTTTTCAGAAATTTAAATTTTTTATCTACTTGTTTTTTTAGTACGCCATAATAAAACCCGTCATAACCAAGATAATTTTTTTCATAATCAGTAAGATTTGAACTTTTATATGATTCAGGGCCTAATTTTGGCTCCAAAAGGATAGACTCTATAAGAGTTGAGTCTTGTTTGGCATTTAAAAAATTTCTTATCTGGATCTCTCCTTCCTCTTTGAAAATAGAACAAACTGAATAAACTAAAATTCCATCGAGTTTAAGAAGATCCCAAGCATTTTTTAATAAATTAGATTGTAATGAAACTAAATTTTTTATTTGCTTTATGCTCCTGTTCCATGGTATTTCAGGATGTCTTCTTACCACTCCCGAACCGGAACAAGGAGCATCCAAAATAACATAATCAAATCCTTTTTTAGTCATAGACAAAAGTTTTTCCCTGCAAGGGTTTCTACATATATCAGCAACAACAATTTTTGGCGTCGATAACAAATAATTTTTTTGTCTAATTAAATCTTTATTTAATTTTTGTATTCTTTTCTTCGAGATGTCAGAAGAAACTATATTTATTGAAGAGTATCTCGATGCTAATGCAAAAGTTTTACCCCCAGGAGCCGCACATGCGTCTAATAAAAAAGTGTTTTTTTCAGGTTTAATAAAATCAATTATTTTTTGTGAACTGTAATCCTGAACGCTAATTATCCCTTTTTTAAAAGATTGAGTAATCCTAATGTCATAAGGAGGAATAATATTTAAGGTTTTCTCTCCAATTTGTATTACTTTTGTGTTCTCATTTTCTAGATCCCTTTTCAAATTTTTCATGTCTTTATAGCTATGAGAAACTCTCAGCGACAAAGGGGGATGGTATCTATTTACATTTAAAATCCTATTTGTTTGAAGCTTAAATTGTGTTTTCATTTTTTCTAACCACCAGTTGGGAACATTCCATTTTGCTACATGGTTATTTTTATCATGCATTGCTGCATTCTGATCTTTTAAAATATCTCGTAAAATAAAATTAAGTAAAGATGCAAATCTTTTACCGTGCAGTTTTTTTGCTGCTTCAACTGACTGGTTAACAATTGTAAAATTAGTATATCTTTTTTGTTCGATCATTCCAAAAGAAATGGATAAAATCGCCATTAATTGTTCTGGTGGTCTTTTTTTACAAAACCTTCCGACTCTGACCTGAGTTAGACCCCAATTTCTTAAACCAACATAATAGAGATTTTTTTGATGTGGATTTAAATCATTTTCTTTCTTAAAATAAATTTTTGTTGGAAATCCTAGTTCTCTAGAAATTTGAGTTGAAGAAACTATTAAATCTTTCCATAACAGACTTGTCATCTAATATCCTTAAACTTCATTAAAAAAAATCAGACAGATATAGATTTTTATTTAGCTGGTACTATCTGCTAGATCTTTCAATCGGTTGATTCTCTCAGATGTACTTGGATGTGTAGAAAAAAGATTCGTAATGCCTCTGCCAGTTAATGGGTTCATAATCATCATTTGTGCAGTTGCAGGGTTTTTCTCAGCGACTTCGAAAATTCTATTCTTGCCAAATTCTTCTATTTTTCTTAAGGCACTCGCCAAAGCCATGGGATCTCTTGAAATAATGGACCCGATCCTGTCTGCCTCAAACTCTCTTGATCTTGAAATAGCCATTTGGATTAATGTTGCCGCTAAAGGAGCAAGAAACATCATAACGAGCATTATCAAGGGATTCACCCTACCACCGCTGGAATTTCTTCCTCCAAAAAACATTGCAAAAGTAGCTATAGATGATATTGCACTAGAAAGAGTTGCAGCAAAAGTAGATATTAGCATGTCGCGATTTGCTATATGAGCAAGTTCATGAGCCAATACACCTTTAAGTTCACTTGATGTTAAAACTTTTACTAAGCCGGTGGTGACAGCAACTGCTGAGTTGTTGTGGTCTCTTCCAGTAGCAAAAGCATTAGGGGCATTTTCATTAATTATATAAATTGCTGGCATTGGTAAATCAGCATTTTTCGCTAATTCCTCTACCAATAAGTAAATTTCATTAGCCGAATTTTTGTCAACCCTTCGAGCGTTGTACATTTTAAGTAAAAATTTGTCCGAATACCAATATGCGCCAAAATTTGTAACAATGGCAAAGATTAGTGCCAGCATCATTCCAGATTCTCCACCAAGTGAAAAGCCTGCAAAAGCAAATAAAAAGACTATAAGCGACATTAGTATGGCTGTTTTAATGTAACCCATAATTTACCTACTTTTAACCTGACGTAAATTGAATTTCATGATTTTGTGGATAAATACTATTAAAAAACTCTTTTGCGGTTACCCACTTGCCCCCATCTTTTTTTAATTTAGCAATACCTACAAAACCTATTCCACAAGAAATCTTCAAAACGCTTTTATCTCCAGAAATTAATTTAACACCTGAAATTTTACCTGGAAAATTGTTTCTAGTACTATTTTCCAATAAAAACGAACCAGAAAATTGTACTCTTTTTTTCATTAAATAACAGTAAGTACCCGGGAATGAATCAAATGCTCTAATTCTATTGTTAATATTTATAGCTTCCTCATTCCAATCTATTACTTTTTCTTTTTTCAAGATTTTTTGAGCATAAGTTATGCCATCGATTTTCTGCTTGGTAGGTTTCAAGTTATTAAGAAAAGGTCTGTTAAGAAAAAAATTTTCAAGTAAAATCTGTGATGAGTCAATGAGCTTCACTTGCAAACTGTCAAAATTATCATGGGGATCTACATTTGTCTTTATTGTTTCCCAGATTGGGCCTTTATCTAATTCTTCGCTCATTTGTATTAAACAGACACCGGAGTTATTGTCACCAGCCTCTATTGTCCTTTGAATTGGGGCTGCTCCTCTCCACCTTGGTAACAATGAAGGATGAAGGTTAATACAACCGTAAATAGGCAACTCAATTATTTGTTTTGGTAGTATTAATCCATAAGCAACAACCACTAATATATCTAAATTTTGCAAATTACTTATCAATTCATCATCAGGTGAGGTAAGTGATTTTGGTGTATAAACTTTAATGTTATGTTTCTTTGCTAGTTCATATACTGGCGTATTTAATGATTTTCTACCTCTGCCTTTTCTTCTCTCGGGTTGAGTCAGTACTAATTTTAATGAGAAATTATTTATTTGTTTACGAATTAAAAATTCTAATATTTTCTCTGCAAAGAACGGACTTCCTGCAAAGCCAACTTCTAAAAGTTTCATTTATAAGTTAATAATTTATGTGGAAATTTCGTTGATAGGTTGTTTATGACTTGTTTTGGAGGACTGCTTTCCTTTAATAATTTTTTTCTTGATTCTATTCTGTTTAAGTCTCGACAAGTAATCAATAAAAACTTTGCCTTTTAAATGATCGATTTCATGCTGTATACAAACAGATAATAAACCATTTGTTTTTAAATGTTGCCTTTCGCCCTTCAAATTATAATAAGAAACTTCTATACAGTCAGGCCTATTGACTTCTTCGAACACCCCAGGAACGGATAAACATCCTTCTTGATAAATTTTTTTTTCAGCACTTGGATTAGAAAGTTCAGGATTAATAAAAACTAATAAATTATTTTTATCTTCAGAAACATCAATAACTATTAGCTGCTTGTGGACATTCACTTGAGTTGCAGCGAGGCCGATTCCTGGCGCACTATACATTGTCTCTGCCATGTCCATAGCTAATTGTTCAAGATTAATATCAAAAGTCAAAACTGGCTCTGCTTTTATTCTTAATCTTTCATCAGGAAATTCGAGTATTTTAAGCTTTGACATAAAATTTTATTAAATGAATAGTTGCAATTACTTATCAATGAGTAATATGATGCAAAAAATTTAATGATATTTCAATTGAAAATTAAAAAAAGAATAATATGGGAAAAAAACTAGTAATTGCAGAAAAACCTTCGGTCGCTTCAGATATCGCAAAAGCTTTAGGAGGATTTAAAAAAAATAAAGACATTTATGAAAATGAAGAAATGGTAATAGTTTCAGCTGTTGGTCATTTACTAAGACTTTCTGTTCCAAGTAAATACGATGTGACAAAAGGAAAATGGACATTTGAAAAATTGCCTCATATTCCACCAAAGTTTACATTAGATCCTGATCCCAAAACAGAAGCAAAGTTAAAGACAGTTTTAAGACAGACCAAACGCAAAGATATTTGCACCATAATTAATGCCTGTGACTCTGGTCGTGAGGGAGAGTTAATATTTCGTAACATAATTGCTCATAGTAAAAGTAAATTGCCTATAAAAAGACTCTGGCTTCAGTCAATGACGGCTGATTCAATTAGAGATGGCTTTTCTAAATTGAAGTCTAATGAAGAACTAATTCCTCTTTCAAATGCTGCGAAATGTCGAGCTGAAGCTGATTGGCTCATTGGAATAAATGGAACCAGAGCGATGACGGCTTTTAACAACAAAAAAGGGGGTTTTTACAAAACAACAGTTGGGAGAGTGCAAACACCTACATTAGCCCTAGTTGTAGAAAGAGATACTAAAATCAAAAAATTTGTTTCTAAAGAATATTTTGAACTTGTAGCTGAATTTAAAGTTAAAAATGGAATTTATAAAGCAAAATGGTTTGACCCTAACTTCAAAAAAGATGATAACAATCTAGAGAATAGAGAGGATCGTATTTGGGATAGACAAACTGCTGAAAAGATTCGTTTATATATATCGGACAAAACAGGTTCTATTATTGAAAATATTAAAAATTCATCTCAATCTTCTCCATTGCTTTTTGATCTTACTAGTCTTCAAAGAGAAGCTAACTCTAGGTTTGGCTTTTCAGCAAAAAACACCCTTGGCTTAGCACAAGCGCTATATGATAAACACAAATTGTTAACCTACCCAAGGACTGATTCTAAAGCTCTTCCGGAAGATTATGTAGAAACTGTAAAACAAACAATAGAAAATCTGAAAGGAATATCTAATTACTCTTTTTTCTGCAGAAAAGCTCTTGAAAATGGTGTAAGTGCGGCCAATAAAAAATTATTTAACAACTCTAAAATAAGTGATCATTTTGCCATCATACCAACCGGTACTATCCCCAAAACTCTATCTGATCCAGAAAAAAAATTATTTGATATGGTGGTCAAAAGATTTTTGGCAAATTTCTTTCCTCCAGCACAATTTCTAAATACCAAGCGTATAACAATTATAGAAAGCAATCATTTTAAGACTGAAGGGAAAATTATTTCAAAAGCGGGTTGGTTAGAAATTTACTCCAAATTTGATGAAGATAAAAAAAACAGTCTTGTAAAAATTACTAAGAATGAAATTGCTAGCCTCAAGAATATTTCAATCCGTGATGATAAAACCAAACCACCTCCAAGATACAGCGAGGCGAGTTTACTTTCTGCTATGGAAACAGCTGGCAAATTAGTTGCAAATGAAGACCAAAGAGATGCAATGCTAGGTAAAGGCCTCGGTACCGCTGCAACTAGATCAACTATAATAGAAAGTTTAATCAAAGAGAAATACCTTATTAGAGATGGAAGGGAGTTAATAAGCACTGCTAACGCAACACAATTAATGAGGCTTTTAAAAGGTCTCAATGTTAAAGAACTATCTTTACCTTCACTCACAGGAGAGTGGGAATTCAAATTGAAAGAAATTGAGGATGGTAAACGTGATGCTAAGACTTTTATGAGTGAAATAGTTGATAGCACTTCAAGAATTGTTAACCAGGCTAAAAGTTTTGACAGCGATAACATTCCTGGTGATTATGAGACTCTTAAACAACCATGTCCTAAATGTAAAAAAACAGTTAAAGAAACCTACAAAACTTACTCTTGTGTAGACCAGAAAACTTGCTTGTTTTCTATTAAGAAAATAAATGGTAACAGGGTTTTAGCTGTAACTGAAGCTGAAGAACTGTTAAAAAATAAATCATTTGGTCCTGTGGACGGTTACAGGAGCAGAAGGGGCTTTCCTTTTGCCGCAACGATAATACTTAATGAGGAGTTTGAGTTAAAATTTGACTTTGAAAGTACTGATGAGTCTGAGGATACTGTTGACTTTTCTAATGCTCTAAAGTTGGGGGAATGCCCAAAATGCTCAAGTGGAGTATATATATATAAAACTTCGTACATTTGTGAAAAAAATGTAGGAGTTGACAAAAAGTGTAATTTTAGAAGTGGTTTAATGATCTTACAACAACCAATATCGTCTGAGCAAATGGTAAAACTTCTCAAAGAAAAGAAAACTGACCTGCTTAACGGTTTTGTTTCTGCTCGTACAAAAAGAAAGTTCAGTGCATATTTGGTAGTTAATGGTGGAAAAGTGAGTTTTGAATTTGCGAGTAAAACAAAGAAATAGTGTTAATAATCTATGTTAATTGCATTCAGCGCATTCTTTTCTATAAACTCTCTACGTGGTTCTACCTCTTCCCCCATTAGCGTTGTGAAAATTACATCAGAAGCAATAGCATCTTCTATATTAACTTTGAGCAATACTCTTTTTTCAGGGTCCATCGTAGTTTCCCACAACTGCTCTGGATTCATTTCTCCTAATCCTTTATATCTTTGTTTTGATAACTTTTTATCAATATAACTCATGATTTTTTCTACTGCTTCAGAAAATGTTTTAATTTTTTGCACCTCACTATCTTTGCTCACTTTTAGATAAAGGTTTTTGTTTTTATATACCTTCAATTTTTTTGCAATGTTTGAAAAATGAATATAATCATCACTAATAAAAAATTTTTCGTCAATTGTACTGATTTTTTCATTTCCGTGATTTATTCTTCTGATTGCTAAGCTCCACTTTTCCGTCTCTATAGAATATTTGGAATTGACCTTTACTCCATCTGTTTCTTCTTTTAGTGCCCAATTTTGGAATGACTCAATCGATTTGTCTATTGTTTGTTTGTTTGTAAAATCAAAAATTACTCCATCCATGATCGATTCTAATATCACTTTGTCCATGACTGATGATAACTTTTTTATCCTTTGCCTTGACTTGATGACCTCATTTGCCAGCAACTTTATATCATTTTCGAAATTGTGAACTATTTCACCACTGCTTTCCTTAATTAATAACTGAGCACCCTTGACTCCGTACTCGAACATCAATTCTTCCAACTCTTCATCATCCTTAAGATATTTTTCTATTTTTTGATGTTTTACTTTGTACAAAGGTGGTTGAGCTATGTATACGAAACCTGCTTCTATTAACTCTGGCATTTGACGATAGAAAAAAGTAAGAAGAAGAGTTCTTATGTGAGAACCGTCAACATCAGCATCCGTCATTATGATAATTCTATGATAACGTAACTTTTCAGGTTTATAATCGTCTTGCTTTATGCCAACACCTAAGGTTTGGATAAGAGTAGTTATTTCCTGACTAACTATTAGTTTATCAAATCTCGCTTTTTCGACATTCAGAATTTTTCCTTTTAATGGGAGTATTGCTTGGAATTTTCTATCTCTAGCTTGTTTTGCAGAACCCCCTGCAGAATCTCCCTCAACAAGGAATAATTCTGACAATTCGGGGTTTTTTTCTTGGCAATCAGCAAGCTTGCCTGATAATCCTAAAGAATCTAGAACGCCTTTTCTTCTTGTAACATCTCTTGCCTTTCTAGCTGCTTCTCTACCTCTGGCCGCATCGACAATCTTGGAGATTATTAACTTTGCATCATTTGGGTTTTCTTGAAAAAATTGTTCTAATTTATTATTAACAGTATCTTCTACTGGCTTTCTAACCTCGCTTGAAACTAGCTTCTCTTTAGTCTGAGATGAGAATTTTGGCTCTGCTAATTTTACAGACAAGATGACTGACAAACCCTCTTTTAAATCATCACCAACTATATCGATTTTATTTCTTTTAACGAAGTCGCTTTGAATATAGAACTTGTTTACTGCTCTTGTCATTGCTGCTCTGAGTCCTGTCAGGTGGGTGCCACCATCCTTTTGAGGAATATTATTTGTGAAACAAATTACCGTTTCGTTATAACTAGTATTCCATTGAATTGCTACCTCAATTTGTATAGAAGAGTTATCATTTGAAGCATAAAATATTTTTGGGTGTAAGACTGTTTTAGTTTTGTTAATAAATTCTATGAATTCGGATATGCCTCCATTATGTTTAAAAAATTCAGATTTATTTGTCCTTTTATCAGTCAAAGAAATACTTATGTTTTTGTTGAGAAAACTTAGCTCTCTAATTCTTTTTGCTAAAATTGCATACTTCATCACGACATCACTAAATATATTTTTATTAGGATAGAAATGTATTTCAGTCCCTGTTAACTGACTTTCTCCAATCTCTTTAAGAGGGACTTTACATTCGCCGTTCTCGAACTCAAGAAGATAAGCTCTACCATTTCTTTTAATTGTTAAACGTAGCCAAGATGAAAGTGCATTTACAACAGAAACTCCAACTCCATGAAGCCCTCCTGATACTTTATAACTATTCTGGTCAAACTTTCCGCCAGCATGTAGTTCTGTCATAACTATTTCGGCAGCAGATCTCTTTGTTTCGTCTTCTTCGTGAATGTCGACCGGTATCCCTCTTCCATTATCTACAACTGTTATAGAATTATCTGTGTTGATTGTTATTTCGATATGATCACAGTGTCCTGCTAAAGATTCATCGATCGAATTATCTATTATCTCGAAAACCATATGATGTAATCCGGAACCGTCATTAGTGTCACCAATATACATGCCTGGCCTTTTCTTTACCGCTTCTAGACCTTTGAGTATTTTAATGGATTTGGAGTCATATGTAGTCATATCAGATTCTCATTGGCATTACTATGTATTTAAAGTCTTTAAGTTCTGGGTTAAGAATTAGCGCACTTGCTTGAGGATCTGATAGCATTAATTCTATTTTCTCACAGGATGCATTTGACAAGCCCTCTATCAAATATGAAACATTAAAACCCATACTGATGCTTAAAGATTTATTAGAACAATTTAATTGTACCTCGGCTTCTTCTTGTTCTGTGTTTGAAGAATTCAGTTGAACTAAGTTGTCATTTACACTTAACTTAATACCTTTATACTTTTCTGCAGCTAGTACAGAGACCCTCTGTAAACCATTCAAGAATTCTTTCCTGTTTAATACAACTTTACTTTGTTCTTCTTTTGGGACAACTTTTTTATAATCAGGGTATTTTCCTTCAATAAGCTTCGTAGTAAGCTTAACGTACTCAGACTCTACGACTAAGTGTTGATCATAAAATGTTATATCAATCATTTCATCATCATCACATAATTTCTCTATTTCAATGACAGCTTTTCTTGGAATAATAAACTCGTTTGTTTTACCAACATTAAGTTCTAGTTTATTTGATAATGTTGCGTAATTGAGAGCAAGTCTATGTCCATCCGTGGCAACAGCACATATCTGGCCATCGGCAATTTGTAAGTATAAACCGTTTAAATAATAACGAACATCTTGATGCGCCATTGAAAAGGAAACACTTTTGAATACATTAGCAATAGTTTTTTTACTTTCCCTCAGTTCGATAATATTATTTGTTGGAGGTGTAATCACTGGAAATTCATCACCGGCAATAGTTTGAAGGCTATATTTGGATTTGTTTTGCTTGATTATTAGTTTGTTGTTGTCAAACTCAAATTGAATTATTTCTTCTTCCAACATGTTCTTTAAAACATCTTGTAATTTTCTGGCCGACACTGTTAACGAATGCTCAGCATTACAAGATTCTACTTTTATGAAACTGGTAAGTTCCATTTCTATGTCACTTGTTGTTAGTGTTATTTTAGATTTACTAAATATGATTAGTACATTAGAAAGGATCGGTAATGAGTTTCGACGCTCAACTATATTAATTACTGCATTCAATGGTTTGAGAATACTTTCGCGATTGGATTTTAATAAAAGCATATATATAAAATAGTAGTAGTAATAGATTCGTTATTTAATAAGAGTTTTTCTAATGCGTTGAAACTAATTATATTTTTTTTATATCTTTCTGTTTATTCAAAATGATAAGTTGTTAATAACTTTATGTTTATTATTTAATAATAACTTTATTAACAAATAATAAACTGGTTTATATTAACAGTCCCTAGTTTCTCAATTGTTGTTCTAAGATATGAATGTTGTGGTTTAAGTTTGCATCTGAATTGCGCATTGTTTGTATTTTCCTTACAGCATGCAAAACTGTTGTATGATCTCTACCACCAAACGCATTTCCGATCTCGGGAAGACTCTTTTGAGTTAATTCTTTACTTAAGTACATCGCGATTTGTCTTGGAACAGCAATAGATGCCGGCCTCCTCTTACTATGCATGTCACCAATTTTAAGTTTAAAATAATCTGCGACGGTTCTTTGGATCATATCAATCGTAATCGCTGTTTTTTGAAGGGATAGTAAATCCCTGAGAGCCTCTCTAACAAATTCGAGTGATGGTGGCTTGTCATGGAATGTACAGTATGCAATAATTTTTTGCAGCGCGCCTTCAAGTTCTCTTACGTTTGAACGGAGATGTTTCGCAATAAAAAACGCCGCTTCTTCTGTTAAAGCTAATTTTTCCTTTTCTGCCTTTTTCAACAATATTGCTACACGCATTTCTAACTCAGGTGGTTCTATAGCTACCGTTAAACCTGATCCAAACCTAGAAATAAGTCTGTTGTCAATGCCACCTAGTTCGGTAGGGTAGGTGTCGCTAGTAATAATTATTTGGTTTTTCGCGCCAGTTAATGCTTCAAAAGCATAAAAAAATTCTTCTTGAGTTCTGGATTTACCTGCGAAAAACTGTATATCATCAATTAACAGTATGTCTAGTGAGTGATAAGTCTTTTTAAACTCCTCAAAAGCTTTACGCTGATAAGCTCGAACAACATCGCTGACGTATGCTTCTGCATGAATATATCGTATTGATGCTGATGTATTTCTATCTAAAATAGTATTTCCTATAGCATGAATTAAATGAGTTTTTCCCAAACCAACACCGCCATACAAAAAGAAGGGATTATAACTTGATCCAGGGTTATCGCAAATTTGCTGTGCCGCAGCTCGAGCTAGTTGGTTTGCTTTTCCTAGGACAAATGTGTCGAAAGTGCAGTCAGCATTTAGCCTTGTATTGTAAATTGTTTTTTGCTTGTCATAATCTTCAATATCTGGTTTTAATTTTTTAGATGGTGGTGACTGAGCATCTGGAATGCTGCTTATTTTACTAGAAATACCAATACAAACTCTAGTGGGGCATTTTAATTTAATTTCCATCCATTTTTGTATTGTAGAGTCTAATTGTTCTTTGACCCATTTTTGCTTAAATTTGTTCGGCGCATTAATGTTAAGAGTTGCACCTTCTGCCTTCTGCTCAATGCTTTTGAATACGATTGGCTTAACCCAAGTATCAAATCGTTGACTGCCAAGAATTTTCTCAATGTCTGAAAGGCATTCAAGCCAACAAGCCAATTGTTCATCCGTCTTCATTATAATTATCTATATTTGTGTGAATTTCTAATTTTAGCTGAGGTATTAAAGTGAAGGAACAAAATATCGAAAATTTTGAAATTATTTTTGCTCCGTGTAGAATGTATAGAATATTAAGGACTTAAATGAAAAGAACATATCAACCATCGGTTACAAAAAGAAAAAGGACCCACGGATTTCTTGTAAGAATGAAGACTAAAGGTGGTAAAGCTGTTATCAGAGCAAGAAGATCTAAGGGTAGAGCAAAGTTGGCTGTATAAATTTTAGATATGACCAGATTAACATCTTTAAATTCTAAAGAACAATTTGCTTACGTTTTTTCATCAGGAGAAAAAAAAAACAGAGCATTTTATTGCTTTTTACACTTCTGGTAAAGTGTTAACTCAATCTAGCCATTTCACAAATAAATCGATAGCTATTAGAGGATGTTCAAATACTTTAACAAGTGATTTAAGTGAATTAGGTATAGTTATACCAAAAAGAAATGTTAAGAAGAGTGTTTGCAGAAATTTATTAAAAAGATGGATAAGAGAGTTGTTAAAAGATGCAAATTTGTTAATCAGCGTTGTTATTAAAACAAACAAGCCTATCTTCTTAGATACAAAACAAAAAAAACAACGGATATATACAGAATTAGAAAGTCTGATTAGCAGTCTGAAGTCAAAGAGATAGTATGCCGAAAAAAAAGGAAATTTTTACACCGCCAAAAATTTTGTTAAATAAATTTAGATTGGCCTTCGTTGTATTTTTTATAGGAATTATTCGTATTTATCAAGTATTTTCTTTTTTTACAAAACCAAGTTGCAGATTTTATCCAACATGCTCTGAGTATGCGAAAGAAGCTTTAGTAAGACATGGCCCAATTATTGGAGGAAAGTTGGCCTTAGCTAGAATTCTGAACTGTAGACCCTTTGGAAAAAACGGAATTGATTTAGTGCCCAATAAAAACAAAGGATCAAACGGTGGACACTAAAAAAATTATATTAATTGTAATTTTCTCTTTTTCTCTTCTAATGCTGTGGGAAGAATGGAGAAAAAGTAATGTCAATTCTGAATCTAACTCTCAACCACAACAAGATTTAATTTTTGATAACTTATCAAAGAAAGATAAAGTTGAATCTAATGAAATTCCATCTTCAACACTGCTAAATAAAACGTTTCAAACAAATAATGATTCAACAGGTAATTTAGAAATTAAAAGAAAAAAATCTGAGGTTGTTGAGTTAGCAAATCAAGATCTTAAAATCTTAATTGACCTTAAAGGTGCCAGGATTGTATATGCAGAGCTTTTAAAACAAGACTCTGATGATTATGAAAATGGGCACGTAATCATCTTCAATAACTCGCCAACCGAAAGGTATGAAGCCCAATCTGGTATATTTGCCTTTCCAGGAGGGGGTGATATTTATCCAAACCATACATCGGAATTCAAATTAGTTAATCAGCGAAATTTCTCAGATAAAGGAAAAATATCTTTAGTATCTGAATCCAACAACGTAAGGCTGGAAAGAGAATTTGCTCTCAACAATAAAGGTTATGAAATAAAAATTAAGTCGAGAGTTTACAATCTTAAACAGGAAGAAGTTGATTTGGGAATTTATTATCAACTGGTTCGTCATGGAAATTCTCCGAGAGGGGGAAGTAGCTTTTATCAAACTTTCACTGGCCCTGCTTTTTATTCAAATATGGGTAAATTTCAAAAAGTTGATTTTGAAGAAATCGAAGAAAATAATGCAGAGCATATAAGAAAAACTAGTGACGGTTGGCTTGGTATCATACAACATCATTATGTTAGTGCTTGGTTATTTGACAACAATCAACCAAGGGAATTTTACACAAAAAAACTCTCAGACAATTTTTATAGCGTAGGATCTGTTCAACGCTTGGGTGTTATACCTGTTGGAGAAGGAATAGAGCACGATGCAAAAATTTATGTTGGCCCACAATTGCAGAGTAATTTAAAAGAATTAGCGCCAGGTTTAGATTTGGTTGTTGATTATGGAGTTTTGACGGTAATTGCAAAACCAATTTTCTGGTTACTCGAAAAGATTCATTCTTTTGTAGGTAATTGGGGTTGGTCGATTGTTGTACTTACAATAATCATAAAACTTTTGTTTTATCCATTGACGGCTGCAAGTTATAAATCAATGGCAAAAATGAAAGCCGTAACTCCTAGAATGACTCAAATAAGAGACCAATTCAAAGACGACAAAATGCAGATGAATAAAGCGCTGATGGATTTATATCAGAAAGAAAAAATTAATCCTTTAGGTGGATGTTTGCCAGTCTTAGTCCAGATACCAGTATTTATAGCTTTGTACTGGGTTTTACTTGGAAGTGTCGAAATAAGAAATGCCCCGTGGATTTTTTGGATAAAAGATTTATCAATTCCAGACCCGTATTATATTTTGCCACTAATTATGGCTCTAACTATGTTTATCCAGATGAAACTTAACCCTACGCCTCCAGATCCGCTTCAAGCTAAAATAATGATGCTCATGCCAGTAATTTTTTCAGTGTTTTTTTTCTTTTTTCCTGCAGGTTTAGTACTGTACTGGTTAGTGAACAATGTTGTGTCAATAGCTCAGCAATGGTCTATAATGCGCAAACTTAATGTTAAAATTTGACACTATAGTCGCACCAGTAAGCTCTATCACTAACTCGCCTATCTCAATTGTAAGAATTTCAGGTCCTGCAAGTTATCAGTTAGCTTACAAAATTACTGGGAAAAAGTTACATCCCCGATTGGCAACATATTGTTCTTTCAAAGAAAACGCCAAAAATAAATTCGATAATGGTATAGCAATTTACTTTAAATCTCCAAATTCTTTCACAGGCGAAGACGTCGTTGAGTTTCAATGTCATGGAAGTATTGCAGTAGTTAATTTATTAATTGAAACATGTTTGTCTTACAGTAATTCTAAGTTCAGTGTTAGGTTAGCCGAGCCAGGAGAATTTTCAAAAAGAGCTTATCTAAATGAACGAATTGATCTAACTGAAGCAGAATCAATTGCTATGTTAATAAATTCCAATTCCGAGGGAATAATTAGGGCCATCAACAATTCTTTAACGGGAGATTTCGGTAATCTAGTAAAAAATCTTTCTTCAGAGTTACTTAAAATTAGAGCTAATCTAGAAGCACGACTTGATTTTGTTGAGGACAATCTTGGGGAGATTGAGATTAACAACATTGCTAAAAGTATTGATAAAGTTATAACTTCGGTTAACAAATGTATAAATCTTTCAAGCAATGCAAAGCAATTAGTAGATATCGGAAAAGTAGTAATTATTGGTCCGACAAACGTAGGCAAATCTTCATTGCTTAATTGGTTTTCTCAGCAAAAAGCTTCAATTGTGAGTGACTCTGAAGGTACGACTAGAGATGTAATCAAAGAAATTGTTAATATAGAAAAATCAAATATTAGATTACGGATAGCCGATACAGCAGGCATTAGAGTCTCCCATGATTTAGTCGAAAACGAGGGCATCAAAAGAACTTGGAAAGAAATAGATAACAGTGACTGTATTTTAGTTGTTTTTGACTGTTCATCAAAACATATTGATGAAGATCTTAAATTGCTAAAAAAAATTGCTGGAAGAAAAGGGATAAGTAGCAAATCTTTATTTGTTGTTTTTAACAAAATTGATACAGTTGAGATAAAAGAGTTTAGGAAAAATATTAAAGATTTAGATCAAAAAATTTTTTTTACTTCTGTTAAAACTGAGTTTGGGATGAAGGATTTAAAAAAACAGATGGAAAATGTTTTTACAAACAAAGGTCTAGTAAATTTTTCAAATTGTTTAATTATTTCACATAGAAACATGAAAAATTTGGAAGTTATTTACAATCAATTACGTCGAGCAGTTATAAACATTCATCAGAAAAAATTTGATTTGTGCGCTGAAGATTTAAAAGGAGCTCACGAAGTTATAAAAGTAACGATTGGTGAATATTTACCAGAGGATTTGCTGGACAAAATTTTTTCAACTTTTTGTATTGGAAAATAACTAATTCAAACTTTCAAATAAACCTAAATCAGTGTTTTTCTTGACTTGTGAATGCTTAAATACTTCACCATTCATAGTAATCCAAACCCCAGGTTCAGACAATTTTAGTGCAGCTAAAGCAAAACCTAAATTAAAAAAAGCATCAGAGTTTTTCATACTAGCAGGAACCATGGCACCAGTTAAGATGACGCATTGTGTTTTGCGAATAGATTTTTTTATTTCGTAACTTGTTTCGACCATTGTGTCAGTGCCATGGATAACTAATAGTTTTTCTTCCTTACTTTTTTTAATGCGTTCTGCAATTTTTCTACGATGAAAATTTTCCATATCCAAGCTGTCAATCATCATTAAACACTCAAAATTTATGTTAGTAAACAACCTAGCTTTAAGAAATAAATTTTTAAGTTGACTTGTTTTAAAAGCTAGATCCCCTGATATGGGATCATATATTTTTTCAAAAGTACCACCGCATGAGATCACTTTTATATTATTTTGCATCATTCAATCTATTAACTAATTGTTGAGTTTTAAAAATCGCATTAGAAAGGGGAATTTCAGAAGCGATGCCTTTGCCTGCAATATCAAATGCGGTTCCATGATCGACACTTGTCCTTAAAAAAGGCAATCCAGCAGTGAGGTTTACACCGTTATCAAGTCCGTCGAGTTTAAATGGAATTAAAGCTTGGTCATGATAAAGAGATATTATTATATCCGAAGGAGGAAATTTTTTTTTCATTTTTTTAACCTGCATAAAGAGAGTATCAGCTGGGAAAGGACCATGAATGTTTATTCCTTTTTTCCTTGCTTTTTTTAGTGCCGGTTCAAGTACCTCTATCTCTTCTTTTCCTAATAGCCCTGATTCTCCAGCATGTGGATTAAGTGCGGATAACCAGAAACGAGGATTTATTATGTTATAGCTTTCAATCCAATCGTTTGTAATTTGAATAGTTTTAAGGATAGAATCTTGATTTAAACTTAAAATAGCTTCTTTTAGTGAAATATGAACGGAATTAAGAACAATTAAGAAACTTTCGTCTAAAAGAATCATCCTAACATTTGGTGGTTGATCTGGGTTCGACAAGTAAGATAATAATTCTGTATGCCCCGGCCAATCATGCCCAGCAAGTTTCAAAGCTAATTTTGAGATAGGACCAGTTACTAAAGCTTTGGTTTTCTTGTTAATGCAATCTTTTACCGCACTTTCGATTGCCGAAAAAGCAATTTTTCCAGTTAATGCAGAGGGACTTGAGTATTCAATTTTATCAAACTCATTTTTCGTGAGATTAATAGTATTCACAATTTTGTTGGTTGGTACTTTCCTCTTCAATTTTTCTGCAGTTAATAGGAGAATTTCCAAGTTTCCATATATTAGTATGGGGAATTTATTCTCAGATAAAACCTTAATAGCTATTTCCGGTCCGATGCCACTAGGATCACCCATGGTTACAGCGATTTGAGGGTTAAGTTTCATTCGAAAAAATTTACCTTTCCTAATTTTGAAGTTAAGCTTCAGATTATTGGGTTACTAGTAAACTAAATTTGTTAAATAATTGGAGATTTATTAAATATTCTTTAATATAGGCCCCATTTTTGATTGTTTAAAAAAAGTTTGGGTTTTTTGATATAAAATATAAAAAATTTATTTTGGCTTAATGAAAAGATTCTATTATTAACTAGATCATTAGACAAACTTTGGGTGTGACTATTTAACTCTTCTTACACCATGTTCCACGTGAAACATTTTGAGCTTATTTATGAGATATAAAAAAAAATACAAAGTTATTGTTGTTGGTGGTGGTCATGCAGGCACTGAAGCAGCACTGGCCTCTGCAAGAATTGGTTGCTCAACTCTTTTGATTACTCATAATATAGACTCTCTTGGGCAAATGTCGTGTAACCCCTCAATTGGTGGTGTTGGTAAAGGTCATTTAGTTAAAGAAATAGAGGCTTTGGGGGGGGCGATGGGAAAAGCCGCGGACCTCGCAGGCATACATTTTAGAAAATTAAACGAATCTAAAGGTGCGGCTGTGACAGCAACAAGGGTTCAAGCTGATAGAAGTATTTATAAAAAAGTAGTTCGGTCGGTAATAGAAAATCAAAAGAATCTCGAATTATTTAGTGATGCAGTTTCGCGATTTATGATCTCACACAGTCAAATTAATGGAGTTGTTACCTCTACAAACATAGAGTTTTTCAGTGATTGTGTCGTTCTTACCGCAGGCACTTTTTTGAATGGTAAAGTTCATATTGGCGAGAATAATTATTCAGCTGGTAGGGCAGGTGACCCTTCATCTATAGAATTAGCTACATCAATGGATAACTATGGATTCAAAAGGCAAAGATTAAAAACTGGTACCCCACCAAGAATTGACGGGAATTCTATAGATTTTTCTAAATTAGAAGAACAATGGGGTGACTCTCCAATTCCTTTTTTCTCATCTTCCTCATTAACTGAAAATTCCCCTAAACAGAAATGTTGTTGGATAGCAAAGACAAGACAAAAAACCCACGATATTATTCTCAAAGCACTTCATAAATCACCAATTTTTTCTGGTAATATTTCTGGAATAGGCCCTAGATATTGTCCATCGATAGAAGATAAAGTTGTAAAATTTTCAGAAAAAGATAGTCATCAAATTTTTCTTGAACCTGAGGGGATAAGCACTTCAGAAATATATCCCAATGGAATCTCAACAAGCCTTCCATTTGAAGTTCAACTCGAGTTCGTTCGCTCTATTGACGGTCTTAACAGAGCTCATATTTTACGTCCTGGTTATGCGATTGAGTATGATTACTTTGACCCAAGAAATTTAAAGCCAACTCTCGAAACAAAAACAATTAAAAATTTATATTTTGCTGGCCAAATCAATGGAACTACAGGTTATGAGGAGGCAGCAGCTCAAGGACTTTTAGCAGGTTTAAATGCTGCAAGATCTTCTATTCAAAAGCAAGAGTGGGTTCCAAGCAGAAGCCAATCTTATATTGGAGTTATGGTAGATGACCTTGTGACTTTAGGAGTAACAGAACCATATAGAATGTTTACTAGCAGGGCAGAATATAGATTAAGTCTTAGGGAGGACAATGCAGATTTTCGACTTACTGAGTTGGCTTACAACTTTGGGTTAGTAACAGAAGATAAGTTTAAAAGTTTAATAGCTAAAAAAGATATAATTGAACAGGCAAAAAAGTCACTTATGAGCCTTAAGATAAAACCAACTGAAAAAATAAAGAAACACTTGATGCAAGAATATGAAACTGGATTGTCAAAAGAAATTAGCGCTTTTGATTTCCTAAAAAGACCTAATGTAAATTTTGAAGATGTAGAAAAAATTATCTCTAACAAACTTAGAAACATAAAATTATTAGATGATGATATAAAATTTCAAATCGAGGTCCAAGCTAAATACCAAGGGTATATAAACAAACAGAACAAAGAAATAGAACAGCTAAAGAAAATAGGTGAGACTTTAATACCGGTCAATTTTAATTATGATGAGGCAAAAGGACTTTCAACTGAGTCTCTGAGTAAATTAAAGAAAATTAAGCCCTTAACTTTGTCTCAAGCTTCAAGAATATCTGGTGTTACACCAGCAGCTATTTCAATTTTATCTATTTTTATAAAAAAATATAACAAGAGAGTGAAAGTAGAAATAGATGAAAATTGATATATTTAA
>MDTB01210023.1_pt1 | contig 98519 bp, 109 predicted proteins | sample 811161 | NCBI WGS metagenome assembly MDTB01 (sample SAMN05326650, study PRJNA326480) | marine metagenome | isolation source: seawater | place: Mediterranean Sea | collected 2009
ATATAGTTACATCTGAAATTTCATAAAAACTATACTTAAAACCGCTTACTAAATATAATACTGGGTTAAGAAGAGAAATATTTTGCCAAATTTCTGGCAGCATATTAATTGAATAAAAACTACCACCTAAAAATACTAGAGGAGTAATCACAATTAAAGGAATAAGTGACAGTTTTTCAAAATTGTCAGCCCATAATCCAATAATAAAACCAAACAAACTAAAAGTTATAGATGTCATAATTAAGAAAAAAAGCATTAAAAAAGGATGTATAATATTTAAATCTATAAAAAAAGATGCAGTTGCAATAATTAAGGCACCTAAAAGAATTGACTTTGTAGCTGTGGCTCCAACAAAACCAGCTATCATTTCTAAACCACTTATCGGCGCTGCTTGTAATTCAAATATAGTACCATTAAATTTAGGGAAGTAGGTACTGAAAGATCCATTAGATACACTTTGTGTTAGTAAGTTTAACATTAATAAACCAGGAACAATAAACATGCCATAAGTGACGCCATCTATTTCTTTTATTCTAGAACCTATTGCAGAACCAAATATAACAAAATATAAGGAAGTGCTTAATATTGGCGATATTATACTTTGTAGAATAGTTCTTTTAGTTCTATTCATTTCATGAAAATATATTGCTTTAATTGCTAAATAATTAATCATTTTTTTTTCTTTATAAAATCTACAAAAATACCTTCAAGAGATCTTTTCTTTATTGTAAAATCTAAATAGTCAATATTACTTTTTTTAATATTTAAAAGTATTTCAGATACTTCTCTCTTATCTTTGCTTAAAAGGATTTCTATGGTATTTTTATCTTTATTAATCTTATGTGGATATTCTTTAATAAAAGAAGGTATTTTATTTATTAGCTTATTAAATGTAAATACAAGTTTGTTGTTCCCAAGTTTGTTAAGTAAAGTTTTTTTGTCCTCGACTAATATTATTTTACCATCATTAATAAAAGCTACTCTATCAGCTATTTCTTCAGCTTCTTCAATATAGTGAGTAGTTAAAATAATTGTGACTCCTTCTTTTTTTAAGTTATATATTATTTTCCACATCTCTTTTCTTAATTCTATATCTACTCCAGCTGAAGGTTCATCTAAAAATAAGATTATAGGCTGATGAGATAAAGCCTTTGCAATTAAAACTCTTCTCTTCATTCCACCAGATAGTTGCATTAAGAGATTGTTTTTTTTGCTATCTAAATTTAGTTTTTCTAATAGATTAAAAATATATTTTTCATTTTTTTCTTTACCCCATAAACCTCTCGAATAGTTTACATTATCTAACACTGTCTCAAAAGATTCTAAATGAAGTTCTTGAGGAACCAAACCAATCATAGATTTTATTTTTTTTCTATTTTGAGAGATATCTAAATTATCAATAAATATTGTTCCACTGCTATGATGAGTAAGACCACAAAGTACATTTATTAAAGTTGATTTTCCTGCTCCATTTGGACCCAATAAAGCAAATATTTCTCCCTTTTTGATATTAAGGTTAATATTTTGCAAAGCTACAAAATCATTGTTATATATTTTGCTAACTTCTTTAATTTCAATATAATTATTACTCATGTTTAAACATAATATAACACTTCAAAAATAAAAAACTTTTATTTTAATTTTCCCTTTTATCTCTATAATCTAAAAGTTTTTCTTCTATATTAGGATCATAAGAAGTAATTCCTGGCTCAGGAGCTTCTTTTGGGGGCAATGGTTTTGCGGGAGCTGTATAAACTAAAGTTTTTCTTTCTTCAGCATTAGTAGGGTAAAATGGATTTGCTATTTTAACTTCTTCACCATTTTCTCTTCCTTTTTCTAAGGCTTCATCATATTCCTGTGCTTGAGAAGCATTCCAAGGAAATTTATAAAGTCGAGGCTCTGCTAAATCATCTAATTGGACTAATAAGTAAATTGCGTCTCCTTCTACCCAATTTACATGCAAAAGAGTAAGTTCATTAGCATATTTATTTAATAGTTCTAAATTTTTAGGTTTAGGTCTACTTAATATTTCTAACATTGTTCCATAACTAATAAAATAGCTGAAAACTCCTAGCACAATAGATAAAACTTTGTATTTAACTTCTTTTCTAGACCAAAAAGATATTGCTATTACAAATGATATCAAAATAGTTAATAAGACGTAAAACCAATTTAGTAAATCCATTATAATCCTCCAATTAAACTTTTTCTTAAGCTGTTTACAGAACCTGATACCAGTTTAAAATTGTTATCAAGTTTAAATCTTAAAATAGTCTTTTCTTTTCCTTCTTTATTTAAATAAAAAGTTTTTTCTAATATTTGTTTTCTATAGTTTCTATCAGGCGTAACTAAGCTTGCTGATACTGTAGCTTGTATTTTAGACTTACTTGTATCGTGCTTAAAAAGGTGAACATTAGCTTGATATTCACCTGGAGTAATACCTCTAGTAAAACTTATTTCATAATTAAGAGGTGTGTAATCTCCAGCTAAACCTCTATCATCTCTGAGTAAATTAAATACTATTCCTGAAGGTTTAGAATATCCTACTGGACCGTCATTTGGTCCTCTAACCCAAAGGTCTAAATCAGCATCAATGTCATTTGGCCAAAATAATTCTATAATTACACTGCCAACAGGTTCTTTTATAATTTCTTGTTTGGTTTTTAAGTTAAGCCAGGGCAACAGCAATAGAACTATTGCAACAAAACCACTCAAAGCTAATAATGTTACATCCCTAAATACAGTATTAGATTGATCTTCATCAATAGCTTTTAATTCATTAAAAGAATCATGCATTTATTTTTTTTCTCCTAGCTCTATTATTTTTGATAATAAGTTATTTGCACCAGTCGACATGATTTGATAACAAATATTTAGCCATACACTACAAATTGAACCTACTAAGGTAGTATATAAGGCAACTGACATGCCTTGAATTAGTGTTGAAACCATTTTACTAACTTCTTCAGGATTACTCGAAACACTACCGTCTATTCCAGATAGAGCAATAATAAATCCAATAACTGTTCCGATTAAACCAAGTATTACAAGTGTATTTGCCATAAATTTAATATAATTTATTTTGGAGCTTAGCTTTATTCTTAAAGATGCTGCTAAATTATTTCTAGAACTCGCATCAAGTTTTTTAGAATTATGTAAAAAATCTCTTGCTATAGAGTCATTTGGTAAAATTTTTAAAAATGAGTAGTTTAATTCTCTACTAAGCCAAAAAGTTCTATATGCAGCTAAAACAAAACCAATGAAAAATATTGCTAATATCACAATAACCATATTTGTAATGTCAGCTTTTATTGCTTTAGTAACATAACCTTGAGTAATTAAAACAAATAAGAAAATAAGCCCTACTAAATTGATTAGAGAGTATCTTAATATTAATAAATATTTATATTGCATATTTAATCCTTTTTTTTTAATTTTTTGATAAGTCTTCGCTATTAGTTTGGTCAATAGAATCCTTGTTGCCTGATCTAAGCATTATATACTCATTATTTAAAGAGTTCTTATTTAGTTTTCCTTTGTTATCTAATTCAAATTGGAAAACAGTAATTTCTTTACCTACTTCTTCTAATATTTTAGAGGTTTTTAAAATTTGTTTTCTCTTATTACTATCAGGGTCAACTACAGAAATTAATAATTCGGCAACGATAGGTTTAAATGGTGCTTTATCTTCTCTATATAAATGAACATTCGCTATATATATGCCCTTGCTGATTCCTCTAGAATAAGATACTTCGTAGTTAATAGGTGAATTATCTTTATATATACCTAAGTCATCTCTTAATAAATTAAAAAATAGACCACCTTTATTTGAATAACCAACAGGTATGTCATCAGGAGCTCTTACCCACAAATCTATGTCTACGTCTCTTTTATTATCCCAAAATAGCTCCACTATAACATTACCAGGGGGATTAGATGATGATTCTTCTTCTGTAGGAGGATTAACAAATGGTAAAAGCAAAATTACCATCGATATAAATCCTGTTAATGCTAAAAGAATTACATCTCTAAATACTATATCATTTTCATTTGATTCACTTAAATCATTCAATTACTTCTCCAAAAAAAAACAATACCATAATATTTCATATAAAAAAAAAAAAATTTTACCGTTTAGTAGGGTGTACTAGAATGCGACAACTAAGTTTACATGTTATGAAAACTTAATTTGCATATAAAAAACTTGACCTATAATTTAAACCTATTAGGATTATAAGTATTTTAAATATTAATATGGAGGATTAATGATAAAATATATAATTACTTTTTTTATAGCATTAACATTTTCATTTAGTTCATTTGCCGACAGTGTAACTAGTTGGGATGATATACTTAATGCTAAAAAAACACCTGAAAATTGGTTAACTCATCATGGTTCACTTGATGCACACAGATTTTCTGGATTAAAAGAAATTAACAAAAAAAATGTTAAAAAATTAAAAGTTGCATGGACAGCTATGATTGGTGGAGTTGAAGGTGGAGGTATTTGGGACCACGCTGGATTAGAAGGTACACCAATAGTAGAAGATGGTTTCATGTATGTTACTGATGGCTGGGGATCAGTCTACAAGTTTGATGCTACAAAAAATGGAAAGATGGTTTGGAAAATGAATCCAGATACTGATCACGACTTTCCTGGGGCAGTTACATGTTGTGGTATCAATAATAGAGGAGTGGCTCTTATTGATGACAAAGTTGTTTCTCACACATTAGACGGAAGACTTATTGTAACAAATAAAGCAACTGGTGAAATTGAACAAGAAGTACAATTGGCCGACGCTAGTATATCAGAAGTTATTACTGCTGCTCCATTGGTAGTAAAAAATTCTGCTATAACTGGAGTTGCTGGTGCCGAGTATGGCATTAGAGGTTGGTTGCACTCTACAAATTTATCAGATGGTTCAAAGAATTGGAGAACTTATACTATACCTGCACCAGGAGAGCCTGGAAGCGATACATGGAAACAAGGCCCAGAATCTCACAGTAAAGATGCATGGATGCATGGTGGTGGATCTACTTGGGTTGTAGGTTCTTATGACCCAGATTTAGATGTAGTATATTGGGGTGTAGGAAATCCTGGTCCAGACTGGGATAATGAGTATAGACCAGGAGATAACCTTTACAGTAATAGTGTTTTAGCACTTGATGCTGATTCTGGGAAAATCAAATGGTACTTTCAATATACACCTAATGATCCATATGACTTTGATGGAGTAAATGAGCAAACACTTGTTGATGCAAAAATTTTCGGAAAGAAAACTAAAGCCGTATTGCATGCTGATAGAAATGGATTTGCTTATGCTCTTGATAGAGAATCAGGAAAATTTCTATGGGGAACTCCATTCGTTAAGAAACTTGACTGGACAGCTGGTTTAGATAAATATACAGGAAGACCTCTAGATTATGATCCAAATAAGGATGTACAAAGGTATGTTCCTTCTACTAGTGGATTTAGAGCACAACCAGAAGGTACTTCTTGTCCCGGAAATATGGGTGGAAAAAATTGGCCACCTACAGCTTATGATCCAGATAGAAACATGTATTACATACCTGTAATTGAAAGTTGTGCTATGCATGTAAACGTTCCTCAAGAAAAAGAATGGGTTGCGAGAGAATTCTGGTTAGGTGGAGGACCAAAAATGGGACCACAAATTACTGGAAGTGTAACTGCTATGGATGTTAACTCAGGAAAAGTTGTTGCAAAATATGACATGGATTACCCTCAATTAGGTGGTTTAGTTGCCACTAAAGGAGGAGTAGTATTTTCATCACATCCTGATGGAACGGTAGTAGCATTAGACTCTGATAACCTAAAAGAACTTTGGTCATTCGAAACTAATGCAGGCGTAAATGCACCACCTATGACTTTTTCAGCAGGTGGTAAACAGTACGTAGCAATCTTAGTAGGTTTGGGTGGAGCATGGCCAAAATGGTTTTTAGCTTCTACACCAGGACTTGAGAAGGTTGAACCAGGTCAAATGCTTTACGTGTTTAGCCTGTAATCAAATATTTAATGGAGCTTTTATAAAGTTAAAAGCTCCATTTTTTTTTGAGATGAAATTAGCTTTAAATACATTATTATCTGTTCTTTTCTTTACCGTTGTCTTAGGAAATCTTTTATCAGAAGATTTAAGAAATCTTAACGTTGGTTCTGATATTTATAATATTGATGATAGAGGTTATGTAAATTTTAAATGTTTAGATAACACTGTTATAAACAGTTGGAAAAAATTTACTAAATGTAAAATCAATCAGGATAACTTTTATATAGTTAACTTTGAATATGACGAAAGATTTGCTCTTAATGAGAACTTTGAAGGAACTCAGGTTGCTGGTCATCCGGCATTAATCAATTTAGCTATCGATAAAAAGGGAATATTACATGAAATTAATATTAATACTGATCCTAAAGCTCCATTTTATTTTAGAAAACAATCTCACTTGTTGTGGTTAAGGGTCTACAATAAATACGGTTCTAATGGTTGGACTTGTAATGAAAAAGAACAACTACAAAACCATATTAAGATAGGAAAAAAATATATTAATAGAAGTTGTTTGAAAGAAATAGGCAATAAATTAATTACAATAGATTCTCATTTTTATTTTGTAGATAAAAAATCTTCTAGAGAAAATTTAGTAAGCAAATCATATTTACAAATCAAATTGAAACAATGAGTGCGATAGGTTGAAATGAATATTAAAATATTTTTAAATTTATTTGTTTATATTATTTTTTCTTATTCCTTATTTGCTGATGCTCCTAAGCTAGATTACGGATTATCTGCTTATAAAAAGGGAAATTGTATGGGATGTCACAAATGGCATGGAGACGGTGGCCCAGGGTACGGAGGAGCAGCTTTATCATTAAGGGAGACTGGTTTAGATAGAGAACAACTTATTACAATAGTAGAGTGTGGTAGACCAGGTACTAATATGCCATTTTTTGATAAAAAAGCATATAAAGATGACAGATGCTTCGGAATGAAGTTTTCAGATTTTGAAGGAGATGATAAAAATAGGCCTCTTAACGCTAAGAGCTATTTAAACAAGAGACAAATTAATGCTGTAGTAGACTTTATAGTTAACGACTTACAAGGGAAAAAAGTTTCAAAAGAATATTGTATTAAGTTTTTTGGAAAACCAACAAGGTCTTGTGATGGTCTTTAATTATATTTCTAAATAAAATGATTCGCCACAACTTTTTCTTTTTACTACTATCCTGCAAACGTTTAATTTACGTTCTTTTAATTTTTTGTATATATAAACACCTATATTTTCTAAAGTAGGGTTTTCTAAACCAGTTATATCATTTAAATAAGAATGATCTAAACAGTTTTTAATATTTTTTATCTCTAAATTAAATAAATTAAAGTCCAGAATGTAACCAGTTTTTTCTATATTAGAATTTAAATCTAGTATAGCAATTTCAACAAAATAGGAATGCCCATGAACATTGTTATTTTTTTCATTTACACTACTTTCTAGTTTATGAGCTGCTTCAAAGTAAAAGTTTTTTGATATTATTTTTTTCATTACTTAATTTTCAAATATTTATGCGTTTGAACACTTAATTTCCATTTAGGATTTTTCAATATGTACTCTATAGTTTTTTTATTATTTAAAATAAAGTTTTTATTATCTAAAGGTTGAAGATAAAAATGTTCAAAATTGTATTTTTCAAATACGGATAAATTAATCCCATCTTGAGGATAAACAACTTTAATTTCATCACCTTTAGTTACAACTAACTTACTCTCAATTTTTGGACTTACACATACCCAATCTATTAATTTAGAAACAGGAAGAGTTCCATTAGTTTCCACCGCTACTTTAAATCCTTTGTCTTTAACTTTTTTAATTAATTTATTATCTAATTGTAATAATGGTTCTCCACCTGTGAAAACAATAAATTTATTTCTTTTAAGTTTAGGCCATAATGAAGTAATTTTTTCTACTAACGGTTGTAAATGATATTTACCTCCATTAATACCATTGACTCCTTTAAAATCAGTATCACAAAAAGAACAAACTGCATTTTTTCTGTCTTTCTCATTACCATTCCATAAATTACATCCTGAAAACCTACAAAAAACCGCTGTTTTTCCTGCATTGTGTCCTTCGCCTTGTAAGGTAAGAAAAATTTCCTTAATTGAATATGTTTTGTAATTATTCATTGTCTCTCTTAAATTTTTTCCATCCTTTTGCTCTTAAAATACATGCAGGACATTTTCCACAGCCATATCCCCATTCATGAAAATTAATTCTATCTCCTTTATAACAAGTATGTGTATTTTTAATAATAAAATTTAAATATTTCTCTCCACCAATGTTTTTTGCCATTTTCCAAATTTCTGATTTGTCTTTCCACATAAGAGGAGTTTGAAACTTATAATTTTTTTCCATTCCTAAATTTATAGATTTTTCTAATGATTTAATAGTTTTATTTCTACAATCTGGATAACCAGAGTAATCTGTTTGACATACGCCTGATGCAATATTTTCTATTTTTTTATCATAAGCATAAGCCGCACTTAAAGTATAAAATAATATATTTCTTCCTGGAACAAATGTATTAGGCAGACCCTTTTTTTTTTTGAAGGCAATATTAGAAGTTAAAGAATTTTTATTAAAGTTATTTATATTATTAATCTTATATAAATAGTCACTTTTTATTTTGCCTTTCCAATCTTCGAAATTATAGTTTAATTCTTGAATTATTTGTTTAGCAGCTGTTACTTCTACTAAGTGTTTTTGACCATAATCAAAAATAATTAAATGTACTTCATCAAATTTTTTTAAACACCATCCAAGAACTGTTGTACTGTCTTGTCCTCCAGAAAACAATAATAGTACTTTATTCATTTTGAATCACTACTTAGATATTTAGTATTAATCACAATCTTACCCATTGATTTTCTGTCTCTAATAATTGTTAATTCTTCTATAAGTTTATTAAAAGGTTGAACTTTATATGGTTTAACTTTAAAAATTTTTTTTTTATATAATTTAAATATATCTTTAATAATTTTCTTTTTATTTGACATGGTAGTTCGTCTTAAATATTCGCCAGCTCGTATGCCAAACACTTGAATGCTTTTAATTAAAATATAATTAGTTTTAATTGAACTGATGTTATTATTTGTAAAGCCTACAATCAAATATTTACCATTCCAAGCTAAACAACTTAAAATATTTTTTTCTTTTAAAAAACCATTAATGTCTAATATTATGTCAACACCTTTATTTTTTGTATAGGTCATAATTTTTTTTTTAATGTTATCCTCTGCAAATATAACTTTCTTTACTCCCATTTTTCGAAGCAAAGAAGCTTTTTTCTTGTTACTTGCTATACATATTATGTTTAATTTAAAATGAGAAGCTAACATTATACTATTTTGACCTATTGAACCAGATGCGCCTGTAATTAGTATAAAATCATTTTTTTTAATTTTAGCTGTTTCTTTTAATGCTATGTACGAAGTAAGAGAAGAAGAAAAAAAGGAGGCTGCTTCTTCGCTTGGCATTTTATTACTTATTAAAATTATCTTTGATAATTCAATTATAATTTCTTCACTAAAACAACCTTTTTTAGAAATTATAATTGCTTTTTTATTTAATAATTTAGCATTATTACATTTTTCTTCTATTATAATTCCACAGGCTTCTGTTCCGGGTATAAAAGGTAATTCATTTTTATGTTGATAAGTTCCTTTAATCATTAATATATCTACATAACTTAGTCCAATAGATAATATTTTAAGTCGTACCTGGTTTTTTTTAAGAGGTTTTTTTTTACTTATGTTAATTTTTAAATTTTCTACTTTTCCAAGTTTTTTACACAAATAGTTTTTATAGTACATATATTCAGTTAGTTATATTATTTACAGTATTTTACATAAACTATATCATAACTGAAATAGGAGAATTTATGAAAATTAATGATTTATTTAGTGTAGAAAAAAAAGTTGTTTTAATTACAGGTGGGTCTAGAGGAATTGGAGAAATGTTAGCAAGCGGATTTTTAGCTAACGGAGCTAAGGTTTATATTAGTTCTAGAAAAAGTAAAGATTGTGATTCTACGGCAAAAAGGCTGTCGGAAAAATATAAGAATGAATGTATATCTTTTCCTGCTGATATTTCTGATTTACAAGGAATAAATAAATTATTTAATAAATTCGCAGAAGAAAATTCAAGTTTAGATATATTGATTAATAATGCCGGAGCTGTATGGGGAGAACCTTTTGATAGTTTTTCTGAAGATGGCTGGGATAAGGTTATGGATTTAAACGTTAAATCTATATTTTTCATGATTCAAAAATTTTCAAGTTTATTAAAAAAGAAAGCTAGTACTGAAAATCCTGCTAGAATAATAAATATAGGTTCAATAGACGGTATAAATACCCCTTATTATGAAAACTATTCTTATAGTATAGCAAAATCAGCTGTTCATAAGTTAACATCTGTTTTGGCTGCTAGGTTAATTAAAGAAAACATAATTTGTAATGCAATTGCACCTGGTCCATTCCCAAGTAAGATGCTAGGTAGTGCAGTTGAACATGACTATAGTGTTATTTCTAAAAAAAACCCAAGTAGAAGAGTTGGCAGACCTGAAGATATAGCAGGGCTGGCTTTATTTCTTTCATCAAAAGCTGGTCAATATACTGTAGGTGAAACTATAACTTGTGATGGTGGATTAGTAGCGTCAGCTGGTCATGATCTAACAAACGATTAGTTTATAAATTTTTAATATTTGCATGGTTATTAAAAACACTTAAAAGTTATTTTTTTTTATTCAAAGTTAGTTTACTTGCTTATCGATGTCTTTCCAAAAAGGTTTTCTAAGTTCAGTCTTTAATATTTTACCTGCACCAGATACAGGCATAGGAGTGTCTCTAAAAGAAACAGACTTAGGGCATTTAAAGCCTGCAATATTTTTATGACAGTAATCAATAACATCTTTTTCCTCAATGGAAGTATTTTTTTTCATTCTAATAATGGCATGAACGGTTTCTCCCCATTTATTGTCTGGTACACCAATAACTGCACACTCTAAGACATCTTTTATTTGATAAATTATATTCTCTACTTCTGTTGAGTAAATATTTTCACCACCTGAGATAATCATATCTTTTACTCTATCAACTATAAATACATATCCTTCAGTATCCATTTTAGCTCCGTCTCCAGTTTTCATCCATCCTTTTTCTATAGCTTTATCAGTTAATTCCCTTTGTCTCCAGTAACCTAACATTATATTTGGCCCTCTGGCATAGATTTCTCCTACTTCTCCTCTTGGAACTTCATTACCATCTTCATCTGCTATTTTTAACTCTACTCCTGCAACTGCCTTACCACATGATTTAAATTTATAAGCCAGTGGTCCTTCAAATACATGAGTTTCTGGACCTGAACAGGTTAGTAATGGTGCACATTCAGTTTGTCCATAGGCGTGATAAAAAGTACAGTTAGGAAGCATTTCCATTGCTTTCACTATAACTGGTTCTGGCATAGGCGAAGCCCCATACATTATTTTTTTTAGGCTATTTAAGTCAAAATTAGTAATTTCTGAATCATGTACAGCCATATTTACCATAGTAGGTACAAGTATTGTTTCTGTTATTTTGAATTTACTAACAGCTTCAAAAAATAATTTTGGAATAAAACCTGGAATAAAATAATGACTTCCTCCTACTTGACTAATAGCAAATAATCCAGCACAGTCTGCAATATGAAACATAGGAGCAGCGTGAAGCCATTTAGCATTTTCATTTATATTCGCCATAAGTGCACAGTTAAGAGCATCTACTACCATATTAGTGTGAGATAACATAACTCCTTTAGAACGACCAGTAGTTCCTCCTGTATAAAATAATCCAGCTAAGTCATCATAACCTCTTAATTCATCTTCAGCTGACTGACTAGTTATTAAATCATCGTAACTAATCATGTTATCTGGACATGTATCTTCAGATAAATATACAATATTCTTTATCGTTGGAATTTTATTTTCTTTTTTAAGATTACTTATAATATCAGAAAAATTTTTATCTACAAACAAGAGCTTACATTCACTATCATTAATCCAGAATTCAATTTCTGGGGGAGCTAATCTTGTATTAATAGGAACAAATACTGCTCCTGCCCATGAGGTTGAATATAAAAACTCAAAATACCTATCGCTATTATGCGCTAAAATAGCTACTCTATCTTCTACTGAAATACCAAGTTCTTTAATGCTAAAAGCTATTTTTGATATTCTATTTAAACTTTCTTTCCACGTAAAAGTCCTATCCATATATGCAGTAGCTGTCTTATCTGGGAAAAGTTGCACATTTCTTTTTAAAGCTTGAGTTATATACATTTTAATTTTCCTTTATAATAAAAATATTTTAAAGTGTTAATTATATTTAGTAAAGATTAATTCCTTTACGATAATAATTTAATCTGATAACTCTACCTATATGTTTGATATAAATAAAATTAAAGCCTTTACATTTGATACAGGAGGTACCGTTCTTGATTGGCATACTGGATTTAAAAGAGGTTTTGAACTAGTAAATTTCAATGATAAAAGTAATATTGAAAATTTTAAAATGGCAAATATTTTTAGGAAAAAATCGCTGGAGATCATAACTAATCAAAATTATGATAAGCTAGTTAATTTCGATGAAGCACATAAAATAGCTATTGAAAATATAATTGCTGAAAACAATATAAAATTAAATGATAAAGATATAAAGTTTTTATATTATGATGTACCTGCTAATTTAAAAGTTTGGAAAGATTTCTTGGTGCCATTTGAAAGATTAAAAAAACATTTTTTATGCGTTTCTTTTACATTGTTAAGTAATAGGCTCGTATTTTTAAATTCAAAAGCAAACAAAATTAATTGGGACTTAGTGCTTTCTTGCGAGACATTAGAAGTTTATAAACCTAATATTGAAGCTTATTTGAAAACAGCTAAAATGTTACAACTAAAACCAGAAGAGTGTGCTATGGTTGCTTGTCATAGCTTTGATCTTAATGCAGCTAAAAAAGCAGGTTTCAACACAATATTTGTTAAAAGATCAGAAGAGTGGGGGGCAGATACTAATATATCTATTGAAGGTGAGTATGATATGGTTATAGACAGCTTTAACGAATTTAGCCAAATTTTAAATTAAAAGGATTTTCTTCTTATTATATCAAAAATGAGGTTACATCTTTTAAAAATTACTCTATATATAGTTACTATCGGGAAGTTTTATGAATTATACTGAATATTTACCTATATTTATTTTCATAGTTATAGCATTTTCTATGTCTTTGGGTTTTGCCTTGCTATCTGGTTTTGTTGGTCCAAATAAGCCTGATAAGGAAAAATTATCTGCTTACGAATGCGGTTTTGAACCTTTTGAAGATGCTAGGGTTAAATTTGATGTTAGATTTTATCTAGTGGCTATCTTGTTTATAATCTTTGATTTAGAAGTGGCTTTTTTATTTCCATGGGCAATATCTCTTTCATTAATCGGCCTGACAGGATACTTTTCTATGATGTTATTTTTGTTAATATTAACCGTAGGTTTTATTTATGAGTGGAAAAAAGGAGCATTAGATTGGGAGTAAAAGAAAACTTTTATAATGAGAATATCTTTAATGCAGAGAAAGCTAACAATAAAGGTTATGTATTAGCAAAATTTAACGATCTTCTAAGCTGGGCAAGAGCAGGATCTTTGTGGCCAATGTCATTTGGTTTAGCATGTTGCGCAGTTGAGATGATGCAGACTGGAGCATCAAGGTATGATCTAGATAGATTTGGTGTTGTATTTAGACCGAGTCCAAGACAGTCTGATGTTATGATTGTTGCTGGTACACTTACTAATAAAATGGCTCCAGCCTTGAGAAAAGTTTATGATCAGATGCCTGAGCCAAGATGGGTTATTTCAATGGGAAGTTGTGCTAATGGAGGTGGTTATTATCATTACTCTTATTCTGTAGTAAGAGGTTGTGACAAAATTATACCTGTAGATATATATGTGCCGGGGTGTCCACCTTCTTCAGAAGCTTTACTTTATGGTATTTTACAATTACAAAAAAAAATAAAAAGAGAAGGTAGAAATACTATTTAATTCTTTGAAAAAGAGAAAAAATTGATTGATAAAATAAAAAGTAGTAAAAGCAAAACTTTAGAAGAAATTTCTAATGCCATAAGTCCCTTTGTGAATAAAGAAGATTATGTTTTAGAATTTAAAAAAGGTAATTATCAACTTTTTTTGAATAAGCCGCTTTTTATTAAAATTGTAAAAGCTTTTAAAGAGAATGAAAATTTAAAATTTAACCAGTTTATTGATTTAACAGCTGTAGATTACCCAAATAAAAAAAATAGATTTGAAATGGTCTATATATTTTTATCAGTAGAATTTAATATAAGAATTATTTTAAAATTTTTTATTAATGAAGATGATGCTGTTGAAAGTTTAACTAATTTATTTCCATCTGCTAATTGGTATGAGAGAGAAGTATGGGATTTATTTGGTATTGTTTTTAATAATCACCCTGATTTAAGAAGATTATTAACTGATTATGGTTTTATTGGACATCCACTTAGAAAAGACTTTCCACTTTCTGGTAATGTTGAAGTGAAATATGATTTAAACGCAAAAAAAGTTGTTTATGAGCCTTTAAACTTAACTCAATCCTTTAGAGAATTTGAATTCGAGAGTCCTTGGAAAGGTCAAAATTTGGATAGTAATAATGAATGAAAAGCAAATTAAGAATTTAACTTTAAATTTTGGTCCACAACATCCAGCTGCTCATGGTGTTTTAAGGTTAGTTTTGGAGATGGATGGAGAGGTAGTAGAAAGAGCTGACCCTCATATCGGTTTATTGCATAGAGGTACAGAAAAATTAATAGAAAATAAAACTTATCTTCAGGCTATGCCATATTTTGATAGGTTAGATTATGTTTCTCCAATGGTTCAAGAGCATGCTTTCGTTTTAGCTGCAGAACAATTATTAAATTTAAATATACCAGAAAGAGCTTTATGGATTAGAGTTTTATTTGATGAGATAACTAGAATTCTTAATCATGCTCTTCAGATAGGAGCGCAAGGATTAGATTTAGGTGCTACTACTCCATTCTTGTGGTTATTTGAAGAAAGAGAAAAATTAATGTCTTTTTACGAAGCTGTTTCGGGAGCAAGGTTGCATGCTGCTTATTATAGAATTGGAGGAGTACATCAAGATATTCCAGATCAAACATTAGAAGAGATTTTTAATTGGAGTAATGGTTTTAATAAAATTATTAACGATATTGAAGGTTTATTAGATGAAAATAGGATTTTTAAACAAAGAACAGTCGACATTGGGGTTGTTTCTAAAAAAGAAGCTTTGGATTGGGGTTTTACTGGCCCTATGTTGAGAGGGTCTGGAGTGGTCTGGGATATAAGAAAACATGAACCTTACGCAGTTTATGATAAGGTAGAATTTGATATACCTATTGGTAAAAATGGTGACTGCTATGACAGGTATTTGATTAGAATGGAGGAAATGAAACAAAGTTTAAAAATTATAAAGCAAGTTTTAGATAAAATACCAAAAGGTGATGTGATAGTTGATAATCCAAGAATATCTCCTCCTAAAAGGAATAATATGAAATCATCAATGGAAAGTTTAATTAGTCATTTTAAATTATACACAGAGGGGGTAAGAGTACCAGAAGGAAGTATCTATAAAGCTGTTGAGGCTCCTAAGGGTGAGTTTGGTGTATTTTTAGTATCTGATGGATCTAATAAGCCTTACAGGTGTAAAATAAGGGCACCAGGTTTTGCTCATTTACAGGGGTTAGACTTTATGACAAAAGGTCACCAACTTGCTGATTTAGTTGCTTGTATTGCAACCATGGATGTGGTTTTTGGAGAAATTGATAGATAAATGATTGAAAATAAGAATACAAAAGATTTTGAATTTACAAAAAAAAACTTAGAACAAGTTAAAAAAATATTTTCAAAATACCCAGATGATCAAAAAGTGAGTGCTGTTATGCCTTTACTAGATTTAGCTATGCGACAAATAGGAGGATGGGTTACAGAATCTGCTATAAAACATATAAGTAGTATGTTAAATATTCCTTTTATAAGAGCATATGAAGTTGCCTCGTTTTATTCTATGTTTAATTTGGAACCGATTGGAAAAAATTTTATACAAATTTGCACTACAACTTCATGTTGGTTAAGAGGTAGTGACAATATACTTGAGGTTTGTAAAAAACACCTTAATGTTAAAAATAATCAGACAACTAAAGACGGCTTATTTACTTTAAAAGAAGTTGAGTGTTTAGGAGCCTGTGTTAATGCGCCTATGGTCCAAATAAATGATAATTACTATGAAGATTTAGATACTGAAAGCTTTCTTAATATTTTAGATAGTTTAAAAGAGGGAAAGAAAATAGATATAGGTCATCAGAATAAAAAAAGAAAGGGTGCTGAACCTCTTGGGTCAGCTTAATTTTAAATGCTAGATAAAAAAGATAAAATTTTTAATAATTTATATGGATTAAAAGGAAAAGGTCTAAAAACTGCTAAGAATTTTGGAGATTGGACAAATGCTAAAGATGTTATTTTAAATGGTAAGGATTGGATTCTTAAGCATGTTAAAGACTCTGGTTTAAGAGGTAGAGGTGGGGCTGGCTTTCCTACTGGATTAAAATGGTCTTTTATGCCTTCTAAAACTGAATATAAACCGAATTACTTAATAGTTAATGCCGATGAAAGTGAACCGGGAACTTGTAAGGACAGAGAGATACTAAGAAACGAACCTTTTAAACTTTTAGAAGGTATGCTTTATGCCTCAATAGCTATGGAAGTTAATACAGCTTATATCTACATTAGAGGAGAGTTTTATAATGAATTTGTGAGTTTACAAAATGCTATAGATGAATGTTACGAAAATAATCTATTAGGTAAAAAAATTTTGAAAACTGATTATAATTTAGATGTTTATGTACATAGAGGTGCGGGAGCCTATATTTGCGGAGAGGAGTCGGCCTTAATAGAGAGTTTAGAGGGTAAAAAAGGACAACCTAGATTAAAGCCTCCTTTCCCAGCTAATGTTGGTTTATATGGATGCCCTACTACTGTTTCTAATGTTGAGACTATAGCTGTTGTTCCTGCTATCTTAAAAAGAGGTTCCGAATGGTTTGCTGGATTAGGAAAAGAAAATAATACTGGTACCAAACTATTTTGTATTTCTGGACATGTCAATAAGCCATGCACTGTTGAAGAAGAAATGGGAGTTGATCTTAAGGAACTTATTGAAAAACACTGTGGAGGGGTATTAGGAGGGTGGAATAATCTAAAAGCAGTTGTTCCAGGAGGTTCTTCTACTCCTTTAATTCCAGCATCTTTATGCAATAATTTAGCAATGGATTTTGATTCATTAAAAGCAGTCAAAAGTGGTCTTGGTACGGCTGCAGTTATTGTAATGGATAAATCTACAGATATAGTAGAAGCTATTACTAGATTTTCAAGATTTTATAATCATGAAAGTTGTGGACAGTGTACGCCATGTAGGGAAGGTACAGGATGGATATTAAAAATAATGAAAAAATTATGTAAAGGGACTGCTGATATTAATGATATAGATAAGTTAGAAGATATTTGTTCACAAGTAGAAAATCATACCATCTGTGCCCTTGGAGATGCTGCGGCATGGCCTGTTCAAGCGTTAATAAGACATTACAGAAGTGACCTTGAGAAAAGAATTTCTAGCTCTAAATTGGTAAGTTCTGCAGAATGAAAAAAGTATATGTAAATGATAAAGTAGTTTCTGTTCCAGATACTGCAACAGTTATGCAAGCTTGTGAATTGGCAGGAGAGGAAATACCAAGGTTTTGTTATCATGAGAGTCTCTCTATTGCAGGAAACTGCAGAATGTGTCTGGTAGAGGTAGAAAATGCTGCTAAACCAGTCGCTTCATGTGCTTTTCCTGTAGCTGAAGGAATGAAAATAAATACGAAATCAGATAAGGTAAAAAAAGCTAGAAAAGGGGTGATGGAGTTTTTATTGATAAATCATCCTTTAGATTGTCCAATTTGTGATCAAGGAGGAGAATGTGACCTTCAAGATCAATCACTCTATTATGGGAAATCATATAGTAGGTTTGAAGAAAACAAAAGGGCTGTTGAAGATAAAGACTTTGGTCCATTAGTTAAGACAGTAATGACTAGATGCATTCATTGTACTAGATGTGTAAGGTTTCTAGATGAAGTAGCTGGTACGCATGAACTTGGAGCTATTAATAGAGGAGAACAAATGGAAATAGCTTCAGTAGTTGAAGAAGGTATTACTAGTGAACTATCAGGAAATATAATTGATCTATGTCCAGTTGGGGCATTAACCTCTAAGCCTTATGCTTTTAAGGCTAGATCATGGGAATTAATTCATCATGATACTATTGATATTACAGATGGGCTAGGGTCTAATCTTATCTTAGATGAGTTTCAAGGAGAAATTAAAAGAGTATTACCAAGGTTTAATGAAGATATTAATCAGGAATGGATTTCAGATAAATCAAGATTTTCCTATGATGGTCTAGATGTTCAAAGACTTGATAAACCATTTATTAGAGACGATAAAAATAAATTGATCCCTTCCGATTGGAAAACTAGTTTAAATAATGTAACTGGCTTGTTAAAAAAATATAAAAGTGATGAAATAGCAGCCATATCTGGAAGTTTAACAGATGTAGAAACAATGTTCGTTGCTAAAGAGTTATTTAATTCTTTAGGTATTTATAACCTTGATTGTAGATTTAATGGTTCTAACTTTAAAATAAATAATAGGACTGATTGGTTATTTAATTCAAAAATCATTGGAACTGATAAGATCGATAAGCTTTTTATTATAGGTTGTGACCCAAAAAGAGAGGCAACAGTATTAAATGCAAGAATTAGAAAAAGGTGGCTTTCAGGAGATTTAGAAATTATTACTTTGTGCACACCAAACGATTTAACTTATGAAACAACAAGTCTAGGTGACGATGTTTCTTTATTAAGCGATCCTAGTTTTTTAACAGATATAAAGAGTTTTTTTAATGGTGCTAAATATCCAATGATTATCTTAGGAGATAGTATTTTAAGTACCGTAGAAGGAGAAAAAATTCATTCTATCGTTAAAAGTCTATCAGATAATTGCGAAATTATAAGAGATGGGTGGAATGGTTTTTGTGTTTTAAGTGCTTATGCTTCAAGATCAGGAGGTTTAGAGATAGGTTTTTTGCCATCAAAAGGTGGGTTAAATGTAAAACAAATTAAAAAAAAAATATCAGAAAAGAAAATTAAATTATTATTTTTAATAGAAGCAGATGACTTTGATTTGAGTGATTTAGATATTAAATCTACCAAAATTATATATCTTGGTCATCATGGAGACAAACATGCTACAAAAGCTGAAATTATTTTACCAATAACGGCATTTACAGAAAAAAAAGCTTTATATGTAAATATTGAGGGAAGACCTCAGTTTACAAAAAAAATTATACAAAATAAAGGTATTGCAGTTGATAGCTGGAAAATATTTAGAGCATTAGCTGATAATTTTAATTTAAAATTTAGTTATAATAATCACGAACAATTATTAAATAAAATTTATAAACTTCATCCAGAAATTTCATTTATAAATCAAATAATCTCTTCTGAATGGAAAAGTTTTAAAAGTAGTTCTATAAAACTCAAAACACTAAAAAGTAATTTTGCAGTTGTAAATTACTATCAAACATGTCCAGTTACAAGAGCATCAAATAATATGGCAAATTGTCGAAAAAGGTTTTTAAAAAAAGATGAAAGTAAATTCAATGGATAATTTATTTCAGCAGTTAAATGAGGTTTTAATTATAAGTTTTTATGTATTGCTTATAGTGGGACCATTATTAATTGCTGTTGCTTTTTTAACTTATTTAGAAAGAAAAGTTATTGCAGCTGTACAATATAGAAAAGGACCAAATGTAGTGGGTATGTTTGGATTATTACAGCCTTTTGCTGACGGAGTAAAATTATTTTCTAAGGAAACAATAATTCCTGCGAGTGCTAATAAAATAATTTTTGTTTTAGCACCTATGATATCTTTTGCGTTATCTTTAGTAGCATGGAGTGTAATTCCAATATCTGAAAATTTAGTATTAGCTAATATAAACGTAGGAATATTGTATATTTTCGCTATTTCATCATTGTCAATATATGGAGTAATTATGGCAGGTTGGGCCAGTAATTCTAAATATGCTTTTTTAGGTGCTCTAAGGTCCACAGCTCAAATGGTATCATATGAAGTTTCTATTGGTTTTGTAATAGTATGTGTTCTATTATGTGTAGGGTCTTTAAATTTACAGGATATTGTTTTAGCTCAAAAGAATTATTGGTTTTTTATTCCTTTGTTTCCTATGTTTATAGTATTTATTATTTCTGCCTTAGCTGAAACAAATAGAGCTCCTTTTGATTTACCTGAAGATGAATCAGCTCTTGTCGCTGGTTACTTTACAGAATATTCATCGATGTTATTTGCCATGTTTTTTTTAGGGGAATATTCGGCGATGATATTAATGAGCTCTTTGGGTGTAATTTTATTTTTGGGTGGTTGGCTTCCTCCTTTTGATTATTATGTCTTTAATTTAGTGCCGGGCTTTATTTGGTTTTTTCTTAAGGTTGGAATATTGTTATTTATATTTTTATGGGTTAGAGCTACTTTACCAAGGTTTAGATATGATCAACTTATGCGGTTAGGTTGGAAGGTATTTTTACCATTATCTTTATTTTGGGTTTTTATTACAGCTACAGTTTTAGTTTTTTTTGATATTTTACCTAATTTTTATGGTTAAACTAATGAAATTAATTTTCAACAGATTAAAATACTTTTTATTATTAGATATATGTAAAGGTCTATACCTTACTTTTAAAAGGATATTCAAGCCTTCTGTAACTATAAATTATCCTTATGAGAAGGCCCCACTGAGTCCAAGGTTCAGGGGAGAACATGCTCTCAGACGGTATCCTAATGGTGAAGAAAGGTGTATTGCTTGCAAGTTATGTGAAGCTGTTTGTCCTGCATTAGCTATAACTATAGAAGCTGAAGAAAGAGATGATGGAAGTAGAAGGACAACTAAATATGATATAGACATGACTAAATGTATTTATTGTGGGCTTTGTCAAGAAGCTTGTCCTGTAGATGCGATAGTTCAAGGTCCTAATTATGAATTTGCAACTGAAACACATGAAGAATTAATTTACAATAAAGAAAAATTGCTTGATAATGGAGATAGATGGGAATTAGCACTTCAGAAAAATATAGATTCAGACGCTCCTTACAGGTAAATTAAAATATTATGAATTTATTTTTCTTTTTATTTTCTGCTATCATAGTTCTTTCAGCAATTGCTGTTATAAGTTCTAGAAATCCAGTACATTCTGTTCTTTTTTTGATATTAGCTTTTGTGAACGCTGCAGGAATTTTTGTGCTAGCAGGTGCTGAGTTTTTGGCTATGATATTGTTAATAGTCTATGTAGGTGCAGTAGCTGTATTATTTCTCTTTGTTGTAATGATGCTAAATATAAATTTAGAAGAAATTAAATTCCAAGTTAAAAAGTATTTTTTCTCGGGTTTATTTGTTGGATTGATACTTCTAGCAGAGTTATTTTTTTCATTTAGTAACCTTGACTTGATTAGAAATAAAAATGTTATGGTAACCAATAGTAAAAATTTAACTAATACACATCAAATAGGAAGTATTATTTATACTGAATACTTTTTTGTTTTTCAATTATCAGGTTGTATACTTTTAGTTGCAATGATAGGCGCTATTGTACTTACTCTAAGAAAAAGACCAGGAGTGCTTAGACAAACAGTATCTAAACAAATAGATAGAAAAAAAGAAGACTCAATTGAAATTATAAAGTTCAAAAATAATAATGCAAATTAACCCTACATATTTTACTTTATTATCAGCATTATTATTCTCTATAGGCATGCTTGGAATTTTCTTAAACAGAAGAAGTATTATAATAATTTTAATGTCTATAGAACTTTTGTTATTATCAGTAAACATAAATTTAGTTGCCTTTTCAGCTTTTCATCAAAATTTGACAGGTCAAGTTTTTACAATGTTTGTTTTAACAGTAGCAGCTGCAGAAGCTGCTATAGGGTTAGCCATTTTAGTTGTTTTCTTTAGAAATAAAGGTTCAATTAGGGTTGAAGATACTCAACAGTTAAAAGGATAAAATGAGTTTACCAACATTAGTCTTATTTTTACCTCTTATAGGTTGTGTTTTGTCAGCGCTTTGCATTTTTGGTTCTCAAAATAAAAAAGCGGAACTACTATCAACTGTATTTTTATTTTTTTCTTCAGTAATTTCTATATACATATATATCAATATTGATGTTTTTCAGGATACTTATGTTATCTATAATTGGATTAGTTTTGCAAATATTAATTTAAACATATCAATTTTATTAGACCCTTTGACTGCAATTATGTTTTGTGTTGTTACAATTGTATCAGCTGTTGTACATATGTTTTCAATAGGTTATATGCACGAAGATCAAAATAGAGCAAGGTTTTTTTGTTATCTATCTTTGTTTACATTTGCAATGTTAGTTTTAGTATCAGCTGATAATTTTATTCAATTATTTTTAGGTTGGGAAGGAGTTGGACTATGTTCCTATTTATTAGTTGGATATTATTTTCATAAGCCATCTGCTAATAATGCTGCAATCAAGGCGTTTTTGGTTAATAGAGTAGGTGATTTTGGTTATTTAATTGCTATAGCACTAATCTATAAATATTTTAATTCTTTAAATTTTGACGAGGTTTTTTCAAACACAAATTCTTTAGCTTCACTAAATTTAATTTTCTTTGGATATGAAATTAGTTTAATTACTTGCATTACTATGTTCTTATTTATGGCAGCTATTGGAAAATCAGCACAAATAGGACTGCATGTTTGGCTTCCTGATGCTATGGAAGGACCAACACCCGTATCAGCTTTAATTCATGCTGCGACAATGGTAACTGCTGGAGTATTCTTAGTAGTAAGATGTTCTCCTATTTTTGAATATTCTCAATTTACTCTAAACTTAATTACTTATGTGGGGATAATCACTTCTTTATTTGCTGCTTCCGTTGCTTTATTGCAAGATGATATTAAAAAAGTTATAGCCTACTCTACTTGCAGTCAGCTTGGATATATGTTTTTTGCTTGTGGTATTTCTGCTTATAGCCTTGCCATGTTTCACTTGGTCACTCATGCTTTTTTCAAGGCATTACTATTTTTAGCAGCAGGATCTGTTATCCACTCTGTACATCATGAGCAAGATTTTAAAAGAATGGGAGGATTATATAAAAAACTACCAGTTACATTTATTTTTATTATTATAGGATCTATTGCTTTAATTGGTATTCCTCCATTTGCAGGCTATTTTTCAAAGGATTTAATATTAGAATACGCTTTATCTCTTCAAACTTTTAAAGGAATAAATATATATATATTTGGATGTTTAGGAGCATTTCTAACGTCGGTTTATTCTACTAGGTTAATTTATTTAACTTTTCTAAATAAAACAAAAATCAAGTCTCAGGTATATAATGAAATTAAAGAACCTGGCTTTGTTATGATTTTTCCCCTTTTTATCTTGGCAATCGGAGCTATTTTAGGTGGATATCTTTTTTATAACATCGTCTATGATAATAGCTTCTGGTCAGAAAGTATATATACTAAACCTGATATAAATTATGTAGAAGAGGCACATAATATAGAAAAAATATTCAAGCTTTTTCCTATATTACTAGTACTCTCAGCATGTATTACAGTTTTTGTTTCTTATAGATATATAAAGAACTTGGCTTCTTTATTGAACAATAATTTTAAAATATTAATAAAAATTTTAAAAAACAAGTGGTATTTTGATGATATATATGGCTTTTTATTTGTAAGAAAGATGTTACAATTTAGTCGTTATTTATGGGCTAGTATAGATGTTGCAATTATAGACTCTAAAGGGCCTATTGGAATTGCTAGTAACATTTGGAAAGTTGCTTCTTATTGTAGACAAGCTCAAAATGGAAAAGTTTTTAGTTATGCTATAGTTATGTTTACTGGTATCGTAATTTTTGTAAGTTTATTATTTTTTTAATTGAGATTGAGTTTTGAATTCTTTTCCAATTTTATCTTCTATTATTATTTTACCATTGTTTGGTGCTTTAATTTCAATGTTGGTAAAAGGCAATGATAAAGATGTAGCAAGAAATGTCAGGGATCTAGCTTTATGGATAAGTATTGTAGAGCTGGTGTTAGTTATTTTATTGTGTTATCAGTTTGATTTTAATAATAACAATTTTCAAAATATAGAAAAAAAAGTCTTATTATCTAAATTTGATATTAGTTATTTTTTAGGTGTAGATGCTTTATCATTAGTGTTTATACTATTAACTTCTATTCTCTTTCCAATATGTATTTTTTATACGAAGTTTTCTATTAAATTTAGAACAAAAGAGTTTATGGTATGTTTTCTTATACTTGAAGCTTTGGTAATGGGAGTATTTTCATGTCTAGATATAGTTTTATTTTATATTTTTTTTGAAAGTTTACTGATACCTATGTTTTTAATTATTGGTATCTGGGGCGGACAAAGAAGAATATTTGCCTCTTATAAATTCTTTTTATATACTCTAGCAGGTTCTGTTTTTTTTTTAATTTCAATTATAGTTATGGCATCAATAGCAAATACAACTTCTATTGTTGAATTAGATAATTATTATTTTGACATATTTTTACAAAAATGGTTATGGATAGGAATGTTTTTATCATTTGCTATAAAAGTTCCTATGTGGCCATTTCATACATGGTTACCAGATGCTCATGTTGAAGCACCAACTGTTGGTTCAATAATTTTAGCTGGTATACTGTTAAAAGTGGGAGGTTATGCTTTCTTAAGATTATCCTTGCCAATTTTACCTGATGCTTCGGCTTATTTTGCTAATTCAATGATTATAATTTCTATTATCTCAATAATTTATACATCATTTGTAGCTGTTGCCCAAGATGATATTAAAAAAATGATTGCTTATTCATCAGTTGCACATATGGGTTATGTCACTGCTGGTATTTTTTCATTAACGGCGGAAGGAATTAAAGGAGCTATTTTTCAAATGGTTAGTCATGGCATAGTCTCATCTGCCTTATTCTTAAGTATAGGTTTCTTATATGAACGAACTAAGTCAAGAGAAATTAAACACTACAGTTTTTTAGTTAAAAGTATGCCTACCTTCTCTTTTCTGTTTATTATCATAGTTCTTTCTTCGGTCGGGCTGCCTGGCACTTCAGGCTTTATAGGAGAATTATTTAGTGTTTTAGGCGTTTATAAATATAATGCTTTTTTTGGTTTTTTTGTTGCCACGGGTCTTATATTAGGGGCAATCTATATGTTGAGATTAGTGAGAGAAATTATTTTTACTATTGAAAATAACAAAGTTTTAGTTTTAAACGATCTAATTTTATCTGAAAAGATATTACTTTTATTTTTTGTTATCATTACTTTATTGTTAGGTATATTCCCAAATTTATTAATCAGTTTTATAGATGGTTATACATTAAAACTAATAAAAAATTATTAAAAATATGATTGATTTGCCAAACTTAAACACAATACTACCAGAATTTTTCTTATTCATTTCTGGAATATTACTTTTAGTTTATGGAGCTTTTTCTAATAATAAAAATTTTTCAAACATAAATATTCTTACTATAATATCAATATTTATATGTATAATTAGTATTTCTTTTGTTCCAGATAATTCTAGTATTGCTAATAGTGCCTTCGTAAATAGTCTTTTTACAAACTCTATTAAGACTTTTATTTTATTATTAACTTTTTTAGCTGTTTATGTTTCTTCTAATTATTTGAATAAAAACCAACTTAATGTTTTTGAATATCCGGTTTTGTTACTGTTTTCAGTCTTAGGAATGTTAGTAATGGTTTCTTCAAATGACTTAATATTTTTGTACATATCAATAGAATTACAATCGTTAGCATTATACGTTTTAGTTGCTTTAAGGCGTGGTTCAATTAAAGGATCAGAGGCATCTTTAAAATATTTTATACTAGGATCTATAGCATCAGCTGTAATATTGTATGGAAGTTCTATGGTATATTCAGTAGTGGGTAGTACTAATTACCAAATAATTAAGGAATTTTCTGATCAATCATATGATAATTTAATTTTATCTTTAGGATTAGTTTTAATAATTTCTGGTATTGCATTCAAGTTATCTGCTGCGCCTTTTCATATGTGGACGCCTGATGTGTATGAAGGAGCCCCAAGTTCTGTAACTACAATCCTAGTTACTTTGCCTAAGTTGGCTGCTCTTGTAGTACTAGTTAACTTACTAACTAATCCATTTATCAACCAAGTTGAAACTTGGGTGCCAATAATAATTATCATTTCAATATTGTCTATGGCAATAGGTTCTATAAGCGCAATCAAACAAGATAATCTAAAAAGGTTATTTGCATTTAGTACAATTGCTAATATAGGTTATGTAATGATAGGATTAGTATGTGTTAATGATGAAGGAATAAAGGCTTCATTCTTGTATATGTTTATTTATACTTTAGCTACGCTTGGTGTTTTTTCTTTTATTATGATTTTAAGAAGAGAAGATAGACAATTAGCTGCGATATCAGATATAGCTGGCATTTCTAAATCAAAACCACTCTTAGCAGTAGCCATTACTATTTTAATGCTATCATTAGCCGGTATTCCTCCTTTTGGTGGATTTTTTGGCAAACTTTTTATATTTACTGCAGCAATTGAATCTGGTTATCTATATCTTGCAATATCCGGAGTTATATTTAGTGTTATTTCAGCTTTTTACTATTTAAAGATTATAAAGGCTATGTATTTAGATGAAAGTTCAGAAGATTTAAACTATAATTTAGATAAAAAACAGTTTTTTATAATAGTTTTTATGGCTTTTTTAATGTTAATATTTGTATTGTATGCAGATTCTTTAATTTTCTTTATTAATTATATTTATAACTGATCATGAATAATTACTACGATTTAAAGTTAAATAACTGGCAATTGTATGCTTTGAAAGAAGTTGGTAGCACAATGGATGAAATTAAAAAAGATTGTTACAAAAACAATCTAAATACTCTATTAATGGCATATACACAGTCTGCTGGAAGAGGGAGAAAAAATAACAAATGGATTTCTAATTTAGGAAATTTATTCATATCTATAAAGTTAAATACTTTTTATATACCAGATGCATTTTTGTTAAATTATCTAACAGGAATTGTAATTTATGATACCATTAATTCTTTTTTAGAGGAGAAAAAAAATATTTTTATTAAATGGCCAAATGACTTATTAGTAGATAAAAAAAAAATAGCTGGGATACTCATTGATACATATAGTAAGGGAAGTAAAATTTCTGATTTATACATTGGGATTGGTATTAATATGAAAATTGCACCTATTAATTTAGAATATCCAACAACATGCCTAAAATATGAAAGTTCATTAAATCTATCAAGAAAAAAAATTTTAAGAAAATTAATTTTTTATTTTAATTATTGGGAAAGCATTTTAAAAGCAAAAAGTATATCATATATACTAAGGTCTTGGATGAAACGCTCTATACCAATCAACTCAGAAATTTCTTTTATAACTAAAGAAGGTATTACAAATGGTATTTATAAAGGAATTAACTTGAACGGTTCTATAAAGATTCTAATAAATAATAAAGAGAGTAATTTTTTTAATTTAGATACAGTAGAGCAATGAATTATTTAATTGTAGATATAGGAAACACCAATATAGTTTTGGCAGTTTATGATGGAAAAAAAATTAAAAAAAAATGGAGAATATCTTCTCACTTAAACAGAACAAAAGATGAGTATATTATATGGCTAAAATATATTATTAATAATAATTATAAATTTGACGATATCATTATTGGTTCCGTAGTTCCAGATATTACTCAAGAATTGAAATTAGCAATTACTACTTTTTTAAATATTAAGCCACATATTATAGCGGAAGACATAAAGGTAAATTTTCCTACTGAACTTGAAGTTCCTACTGAAATTGGAACAGATAGAATAGTTAATGCCTTATGTGCATGGAGGTTATACAAAAAGCCCACTATTATAATTGACTTTGGTACGGCTACTACTTTTGATGTAGTCGGAAAAAAAGGTGTATATTTGGGTGGTGTAATTGCACCTGGTGTTAATTTGTCTATTAATGCTTTGCATTCAGCAGCTGCAAGATTGCCAAGAATAGCAATAACTAAAGAAAGTAAAGTTATTGGGAAAAATACAGTTTCTGCAATGTCATCAGGTATATATTGGGGGTATATAGGACTTATAAAAAATATTTTAATAAAAATTGAAAAAGAATTAAATTATAAAATGCTTATAATGGCTACGGGTGGTTTATCAGATCTATTTGTAAATGAGATATCAAAAAAAATTATAATAAATAAGGATTTAACTTTAAAGGGGTTATTTATAGCTTATGCTGAGGGTAAAGGTTAGATGGGTTTACAAAATAAAAATATTACAGATAAAGATAAAATCTATTTTCTTCCTTTAGGAGGAACTGGTGAAATTGGTATGAACTTTAATATGTATTGCTATAAAAATGAATGGTTAATAGTTGATTGTGGTGTTACTTTTAAGGATGAAGCTGCAATAGGGTCAGAGGTTTTTATGCCCAATATTGAGTTTATAACAAAACATAATTTAAAGATTAGTGGAATGCTTATTACTCATGCCCATGAAGATCATATTGGCGCTGTTCATCATTTATGGCCATATTTGAAGTGTCCTATTTACCTTACTCCCTTTTCAGCATATTTGTTGAAACAAAGACTTATTGATCAGGGTCTTTATGATAAAGTTCAGATAAATATAGTTGAAAAAGAGTCAAAATTTTCAATTGGAAATTTTAAAATTGAATTGTTTAATATTAGTCACTCAATATTAGAACCTAATTCAGTATTAATCAAAATGGGAGATAAAAAAATATTTCATACAGGGGATTGGAAAATTGATGATAATCCAAATATAGGAAGTTACACAGATTCTAAAAAGTTTATTGATATAGGAAAAAGGGGAATTGATGCGATAGTATGTGATTCTACAAATGCCAATGTAAAAGGTTTCTCAGGTTCTGAAAATTCAATTGAAAAAGAATTATCAGGTCACATTAAAAAAAGTAACAATCGAATTTTTATTACTATGTTCGCGTCAAATGTTGAAAGGATATTAACGATTATTAACTTAGCTAAAAAACAAGGAAGAAAGGTTGGGTTAATAGGAAGGTCTATGTGGAGGATGACTGATGCTGCAACAAAAGTAGGCTATCTTGAAGAAAACACAAATTTAATAAGTGAAAAAAATCTAAGAGAAGTTTCAGATGATAAGTTTCTTGCTATTTGCACTGGTTCTCAAGGAGAGCCACTAGGTGCGTTAAATAGGCTAGCAAGTGATAATCATGCATATATAAATTTAAAAAGCAGTGATAAAATTATTTTTTCATCGCGAAAGATACCTGGTAATGAAATTAGCATTAATAATCTTATGAATAAATTAATTTATAAAGGTGTAGAAATTATTACTCCTGTAAATAATGATATTCATGTATCAGGACACCCTGCTCAAGAGGAATTAAAACTTATGTATTCCTGGATTAAACCTAAAATTTCAATACCTGTTCATGGAGAAGCTATTCATATAAATGCACATTCTAATATTGCCATAAAAAGTGGAGTTACAAAAGTATTAAAAATTAAAAATGGATTCTTAGTAGACATCACTAAAGAGGGAAGAGTAATTGAAGAAGTTGATAATGGAAAAGTAGCACTAAATGGCTATGAATTAATTCCTGTAGAGTCTATTTTTTTTAAAGAAAGAAAAAGGATGCTATACAACGGAGTAGTCAATGTAAATATTTTAATTACAAAAACCGGCGATTTGTTAGAGCTGCCCAGAATTAAGTTTTTAGCTATATTAAATGATGTTGAAAATGGTTTGCTACAAAATTTTTCACAATTTATAGAAGAATTATTGCATCCATATATACCTATTAATCTAGCTAAAGAAAATCAAATAAAATCCTTTTTAACAAAAAAAATTAAAAAATACTTAGAGAATAATTTTAACAAAAGACCTTCCATAATTTTAGATATAATCTATATTGAAGAATGATGTTAAAGAGACTTAATCATATAGCAATAGCTTTAAATAATCTCGATGACGGCATAAATATATATAAAGGTATTTTTGGAGCATCAATAAGTGACAGGGTGGCTTTACCTGAGCATGGCGTTACTACTATTTTTGTAAAGTTAAAAAATACTAATATAGAATTGTTAGAACCTTTAGGTAAAAACTCTCCAATTAGTAACTTTTTGATAAAAAACCCATCAGGAGGCATACATCATTTATGTTATGAAGTTAATGATATAAATAAAAGTATTGAAAAATTGAAACGCAAGGGTTATACAGTTTTAGGCAGTGGAATACCTAGAAAAGGTGCACATGGTAAACCAGTTATATTTTTACACCCTAAACAATTTATTGGAACTTTAATAGAGTTAGAAGAAGTTAAATGAGCATACTAGAAATTATAATTTTTTTTTTAGTTGTATGGTGGCCAGTTTTTTTTATTTTGTTACCTATAGGCTATCAGCAATTACCACAAGCTAGAAACTTTAAATTTGCTAAAAGTGCCCCAAAAAAACCAAATATATTAATTAAATTTATCTTTGCAAGCATATTCTCTTTAATTATTACATTTGCATTTTGGTTAATGGCATACTTAAATATTTTTTCACTAAAAAGTTTAATATTATAGATATGAGGTTAAGTAAATATTATTCATTTACACTAAAAGAAAATCCTAGTGATGCATACTTAGTTTCGCATAAATTAATGTTACGGGCTGGTATGATCAAACAAGCTACTTCTGGTATTTATACATGGCTTCCCTTAGGATTAAAAGTATTAAATAAAATCAAAGACTTAATTAGAATAGCTCATATTAAAAATGATGTATACGAGATTTTAATGCCAACTATACAGCCATCAGATATATGGATAAAATCTGGAAGATATGATGATTATGGTAAGGAAATGTTAAAAATTTCTGATAGAAATGATAATGAGTTACTATATGGTCCAACCAATGAAGAAATGATTACAGACTTAGTTAGCAATGATATTAAATCTTATAAAGATTTACCTAAATTATTATTTCATGTTCAATGGAAATTTAGAGATGAAATTAGACCTAGGTTTGGTGTAATGAGATGTAGGGAATTTTTAATGAAAGATGCATATTCTTTTGATTTAGATTATGAAAATTCTTATTATTCTTATTGTAAAATGTTTATATTATATATGAAAATTTTCAAATTATTAGGTTTAAAGATAATTCCTGTCAAAGCAGCTTCTGGTCCTATAGGAGGAGCTTTAAGTCATGAATTCATACTTGAGACATCAAGCGGTGAGACTCAGATTTTTTATGATAAAAGAGTTTTTGATCATGATGTCAGTAATGTTAATTTAACTAATAAAACTGATGCTATTGTAGCTACTGAAAATATTTTAAGTTTGTACAGTCGTACTTCAGAAAAACATGATTTATCAGTTTTTAAAAATACGGTTGAAAGTCAAAATCAAATTATTTCAAATGGTATAGAAGTTGGTCATATATTTTATTTCGGTACTAAATATTCTGAGGCCTTTAATGCTAATTATATAAATAATAAAGGTAGTAAAGAATTAATACATAGTGGGTCATATGGAATAGGTGTTAGTAGATTAGTCGCAGCAATAATTGAGGCTAATAACGATGATAGAGGTATAAAATGGCCAAAAAAGGTAACCCCTTATGATATAGGTTTAATAAACGTTAGAAGTGATAATGATACATGTAATTGCTTTAGTGAAAATTTTTATAAAAAATTTAGTAAAAAATATGAAGTTATTTATGATGATAGAAATGTTAGAGTAGGCGATAAGTTTCATAACATGGATTTGCTAGGTATACCCTTGCAAATTATAGTTGGGGAAAAAAACTTATTAAATTCAAATATTGAAATCAAAGAAAGAGTAACTGGAAAATCTGAATTAATTAATATAAATAAAGTTGAAAGTTATTTAGAGTATAAGTGTGAATTTTAGATTAGAATTATTAATTGCTTTAAGGTATTTTAAATCAAGAAGGAATGAAAGCTTTATTTCAATAAGCTCTCTATTTTCTTTTTTAGGTATTACTATAGGAGTTGCTACTCTAATAATAGTTATGTCTGTAATGAATGGATTTAGAGCTCAATTAATTGAAAAAATAGTAGGTATTAATGGACACATAATACTTTATTTTAATGACCAGAATTATAAAAAAGATAATTTTGTTGAAAAAATTGAGGTTATTCAAAATGTAGAAAGTGTTGCAAAAGAGGTTGAAATGCATGCAATGATTTCGTCTGAATTTAACTCATCAGGTATTTTGGTTAAAGGAATTAATAAAGCAGATTTATATGAAAGAAGAAGCATTGAAGAAAACATTACTGAAGGAAATATAGAAAACTTTCAAAATAATAACATAATTATAGGTACTAGGTTAGCTACTTTTTTGAGAGTAAAAGTTAATGACGAAGTTGAATTAATCACTTCAGTTAAAAGCACTACTCCTTTTGGTAACATACCTAATATAATCAAATTAAATATAGCAGGAATATTTGATGTTGGGATGTATAACATTGATAGAAATATTATATTTATGCCTAAAATTCTTGTTACAAATTTATTAAACAAAGACCAGAGTTATTTAAGTCATTTAGAAATATTTATTGATAAAATAGAAGATGTAAATGAAACTGCATATAAAATTAATCTAGCAGTAGAAAGTGCTCATAAAACTTTTACATGGGAAACAATGCATAAAGAATTATTTAATGCTTTAAAAATTGAGAAAAAAGTAATGTTTTTAATTTTATCATTAATAATTTTTGTAGCAGCTTTTAATTTAATTTCTAGTATAATTATGATAGTTAAGGATAAAGAAAGAGGTATAGGAATCTTAAGATCGTTAGGTTCTACAAGAAGTCAAATATTAAGAATATTTATTTTAATAGGTTCAATAGTAGGGATATTTGGTACAATTATAGGAACTATTTTAGGATTATTAATTACTATAAATATAGGAGACATACAAATCTTTTTAGAAAGTTTGTTCGATAGTAAGTTATTTTCAGCAGAGATATACTTTTTTAATATTATACCTTCAAAAGTAATCATATCAGAAATAATAATTATAGTAAGCACTGCACTAATGTTGTCTTTGTTATCAACACTATATCCTGCATGGAGAGCATCTAAAATTGAACCTGCAAATATTTTAAGATATGAGTGAAATATTAACTTTAAAAAATATTAACCAATACTTTTATCAGGGGTCTAATAAAGTGGACGTGCTAAAAGATTTAAGTTTAAGTATTTCAAAGTCTTCTAAAATAGCCATTATAGGTTCATCTGGTTCAGGAAAGTCAAGTTTGTTAAATATTGCTAGTCTATTACAAAGTCCTAGAGTGGGAGATATTTTTATTATGGGAAAAAATGCTGCAAAATTAAAAGATATTGAAAAATCTCTTTTAAGAAAAAAAAATATTGGATATATCCATCAACAAAACTCACTATTAATGGAATTTTCTGCTTTTGAAAATATTTATTTAACTTTGCTTTTAAATGATTTTAATTCTTCATATGCAAAGGAAAGAGCTTATGAGCTATTAGAGATTGTTGATATGAAAGATAGAGCGATGCATAAACCATCTGCTTTATCTGGAGGAGAACAGCAAAGAGTTGCTATAGTAAGAGCAATATCAAATTCACCTGAAATTATTATTGCTGATGAACCAACAGGAAATTTAGATAAGAAAAATAGTGATAATGTAATAGACGAACTTTTAAATATTTCATCTATTAATAATACATCTTTGCTTTTGGCTACTCATGATTTAACAATAGCAAAAAAAATGGATAAAGTTTATATACTTAATGATGGTTCATTATTTGAATATGAGGAATAAATATTAAAAGCTTTATACATTTAAAAACAAAATCTCATTACTCTATACTTGAAAGTTCAGTTAAAATTGATGATTTAATAGAGAAAGCAGTAATAAATGATATGCCTGCTATTGCCCTTACTGATACAAACAATTTATTTGGAGCAATGGAGTTCACAAAAAAGGCTATTAATAAAAAAATGCAACCTATATTAGGTGTAAATTTAACTATAGAGAAAAAGATTGAAGAAGATAAAAGTAGATCATTATGTAATATTACTTGTTTAATCATGAATCAAAAGGGATGGCAAAATCTTTCTATACTTGTAAGCTCTATTTATAAAAATTTACAGAAATATAAACAAAAATTTGTTTTTTTAAATGAATTTTTAAAACATAACGATGGTATATTAATATTATTTGATGATGTAAGCGAAAGTTCTCTTTTACAGAAAAACTCAAATGATTGTTTTTTTGTAAAAGATTTAAAAAATGTTTTTCAAGATAGAATGTATTTAAATATTTTTAGAAAAAATAATAAGCATCAGAGTATACAAGAAAAAAACCTTTTATTTTTATCTTTTGAATATGATATTCCTTTAGTTTGCTCTAATAATATATCATTTCTTAATAGAGATATGTATGAAGCACAAGACTGTTTAATGTGCATAAATCAGTCTACCACAATAGCAGACATTAAAAGAATAAAGCCAGTTTCAGAATGTTATTTTAAGGATTCTGGTGAAATGTTAAGTCTGTTTGAAGACATGAATGAGGCAATAACTAATACACTAAATATACCTAAAAGATGTAGTTTTATCTTAAAAGATTCTAAACCTAAATTACCCAATATAAATGTATCTAAGGATATAAATGAGTCTGATTTGATTTTTCAATTGTCTTATAAGGGTTTAGAAAAAAGAATAGAAAATAATTACACACTCAGTGATAAAGAAAGAACTAATTATTTTAATAGACTTGACTATGAATTAAAAGTTATTAATGACATGGGATATGCAGGTTATTTTTTAATTGTAAGTGATTTTATTATTTGGGCTAAAAACAATAATATACCTGTAGGACCTGGAAGAGGTTCAGGAGCAGGATCAATCGTAGCTTGGTCTTTAAACATAACTGATATTAATCCAATTGAATATGGGCTACTTTTCGAAAGGTTTCTAAATCCTGATAGAATATCTTTACCTGACTTTGATATAGACTTCTGTAAGCATAGAAGAGAAGAAGTTATTGATTATGTAAGAAATAAATATGGTAAACATAAAGTTGCGCAGATAATCACCTTTGGTTCTCTGCAAGCTAGAGCTGTAATAAGGGATGTGGGTAGAGTTTTAGGTTTTAATTATGGAAGAATTGATAAAATTGCTAAACTTATTCCTAATAACCCTGGTGCAATTAAATCTTTAAAGCACTATGTAGAAAATGACTCGATAGTAAGAGATTTAATAGAAGAAGATATAGAAGTAAGGAAAATTTTTGATATATCTATAAAACTAGAAGGTTTAAATAGAAATGCATCTACACATGCTGCAGGTTTAGTTATTTCTAACAGTCCAATTATAAATGATGTTCCTTTATATTATGATGAAAAATCTTCTATTCCGGTATCTCAATTTAACATGAAATATTTAGAAAATATTGGTTTAATTAAATTTGATTTTTTAGGTTTAGAAACATTATCTGTCTTAGACTCAACTTTGAAATTAATTTTAAAAAGAAATATAAATATTGATTTAAATAAAATAAATTATGAGGATGAAAAGACTTATGCAACTTTATCTTCAGGTAATACATTAGGAGTTTTTCAATTAGAGAGTGTACCAATGAGACAGGTTTTAAAGCAATTAAGGCCTGATAGGATTGAAGATATTATCGCAGTTGTAGCTTTGTATAGACCTGGTCCAATGGAACAAATCCCAGCTTACATAAATAGAAAACATAAAATAGAAAATACAATTTATCCTCATCCTCTTTTGGAAGATCTATTGGCAGAAACTCATGGCATCATGATCTATCAAGAACAGGTCATGGAGGCTGCAAGAGTAATAGCTGGATTTTCTCTAGCTAAAGCTGATTTACTAAGAAGAGCTATGGGAAAAAAGATAAAATCGGAAATGCAGGATCTAAAAAAAAGTTTTATTGAAGGTAGTAAAAAAAATAATATTCCAACTGAAAGTGCTAAACAAATTTTTTCAGATATTGAAAAGTTTGCAGGTTATGGTTTTAATAAAAGTCATGCTGCTGCTTATGCCATGATTTCTTATCAAACTGCCTGGTGTAAAACTCATTATCCTGCTGAGTTTTTTACCGCATTGCTTAATAGTGAAATAAACAACTCCAGTAGTAAATATATTCCTATAAAAGCAGAAATAGAAAAATTAGGGCTGATTCTTTTAAAGTCTGATATTAATAACTCTGATATTTATTTTTCAGTTGAGAAATATAATAATAATTTAGCTATTAGAAGTGGTTTAGCAAATATTAAAAACATTGGATTTGAATTAGCAAAACATATAGTTAATAATAGATCAAAAGAAGGAAAATATAGTTCTATTTTTAATTTCTTTTCTAGGCTAGACCCATCTCTAATAAATAAAAGACAGATCGAATTTTTGAGTATGGCAGGTGTTTTTGATTGTTTTAAGTATAGCAGATCTTCAATATTTGAGGCTTCTTCAAATTTATTGTTAATATCACAAAATATTCATAGAGATGATTTGGCTAATCAGAAAGCTTTATTTTCTGATCATAACAGTGAAGATAATTTTAAACATTTAATTAATCCAATAAAACCATGGAAAAAAGAAAAAAACTGTATAAATGAGTATCTTTCTTTGGGGTTTTTAGTTTCCGACAACCCATTATTAGATGATTTTAAATTTTTTAAGCATTTCAATTTTACATATTCTTCAGACATAGATGAAAATAAAATTAATGGCAAGGAATATGAAATATTAGTTTTTTTAGTTGGTTTTGAACAAAAAAATATTGGAAATACTATTTTTATTGATCTTTTTTTATTAGACTTAAAGGGTTTTTTAAACATAAGAGTATATAAAGAAAAATTAGATGAAAAAACTGTTAGTTTAAATATTGGTTCCACTTATGTAATAAGTTTAATTCATGCCTTAGGTAAAGATGCTATAATGCGACTTAGGTTTAAATCAATTATTGAGGCAGAAAGACTTAAAAATAGTTATTTTAAATATTTCAAAATTCACCTAGAAAATATTGATTTTATTGATGATATAAAAAATAGATTATTTCAATTAGAAAATGGTAATAAAAAAGTTAATATTGTTTATAAAGATATAGAAATTTCTTCAGGAGTGAGTATTAGTTCAGATGTGAATTTAGAAAATATAATGCGAAATATAACGAGTATTAAAAATATAGAAAAAATAATGTAAAATTAACTTGCAAAATCTTTAATTGCAAGTTATGACTGTTTAATTTATTAGTAAGGAGAGAAATATTGAATGTAGCGGAATTTTCTATGAGACAATTACTTGATGCTGGTATCCACTTTGGTCACCAATCTCATAGATGGAACCCTAAAATGAAACCATATATATTTGGAACTAGAAATGGTATTCATATCATTGATTTGCAACAAACGGTTCCGCTTTTACACAATGCTTTAGTTTTTTTACATGAGATTGCTAACAATAGTGGTAAAATCTTGTTTGTAGGTACTAAAAGACAAGCTCAACAGCCAATTCAGGATGCTGCTATTAAAAATAATCAATTTTTTGTGACGCACAGATGGCCTGGAGGTATGCTTACTAATTGGAAAACAATTTCTCAGTCAATTAAGCAACTTGACGAACTTGACGCTAAACTAGATGAGAAGAATGATTTTGTTAAAATGCTCACAAAAAAAGAGAGATTAAACTTACAAAGAAAGCAAGGAAAACTAAATTTATCACTTGGTGGTATTAGAAATATGAATGGTGTCCCTGATGCCATGATTATTTTTGATACTAATAAGGAAAAAAATGCCCTTGAAGAAGCAAAGGTTTTAAATATTCCTATAGTTGCTGTTATAGATAGTAACTCTAACCCAGATGGCATAGATTTTCCTATACCAGGTAACGATGACGCTACAAGAGCTCTAAAAACTTTTTGTGATCTTATATCAGAAACTATAAATATTAAAGTTATAAGCAATATGACTAAGAAAAATGAAGATATTGGTGAAACAGATATATTAACTGAAGATCTTCAAAGCTTGGAAACAACTAGTCATAACCAAAGTGAAGATTTAGTTAGTAAAAGAATGGAAGATAAGAACGAGATACTATCTTCGACAGAAAAGAGTAACTAACTTAAATTAAAATGCCAAATATTACCTCTGATAATATAAAACTATTAAGGGAAAAAACTGGTGCCGGTATGATGGATTGCAAAAATGCTTTACTAGAAAATGATGGCGATATTAGTAAAGCTACTAGTTGGTTAAGAAAGAAGGGCATAGCTAAAGCCGAAAAAAAATCTTCTAGAGTAGCAGCACAAGGTTTAGTAGGTTTAAAAAAATGTAAGGATTTTGCTTTATTAGTAGAAGTTAACTCTGAAACTGATTTTGTTTCTAAAAATACAGATTTTCAAAATTTTGTTGAAACGATTTTAAATGTAGGAGCAGATAAAAAGCTTTCTTTAGAAGACCTTTTAAAATCAAATTTTTTAGGTAATGAAACTGTCGCAGAAGCTTTACAAAATTTAATAGCAAAAATTGGAGAAAATATAGTAATAAGAAGAATATCATATTTAGAGTCTGGGGAAGATAATTCGATATTTGGTTCTTATATTCATAATAAAATAAATGACAACATTGGTAGAATGGCATGTGTAGTTAAGTTATCTTCTAAAAATAATGATAAAGAAGTTACTGATTTTGCTAATAAAATAGCAATGCACATAACTGCTTTCAGACCACTTTCTTTAGACGAAGGTTCCCTAGATAAAAATTTTATTGAAAAAGAAAAGGAAATATATTCGTCTCAACTTAAATCATCTGGAAAGCCTGAGAATATAATTGAAAAAATAGTTACAGGTAAGATAAAAAAATATCTATCTGATGTAACCTTATTAAATCAAAGCTGGGTCCTTGATCCATCTTTAACTGTGACACAAGTTCTTAATGAATTTAATAATAGTAATAAGACTGATTTATCAATTACTGATTTTAAGTTATTAATTTTAGGAGAAGGGATAGAAATTGAAGAAAAAAGTTTCTCTGAGGAAGTAGCCTCACAAGTAAATAATACCACTTAGTTATAGTAAAAATGAAAAATTTAAACCTGATAAATTTTAATAGCTGGAAAAGAATTATGTTGAAATTGTCAGGTGAAGTCCTTGTTGGTAAGCAGGATTATGGTATTGATCCTGATAAAGTGTTATCTATTGCACATGACATAGCGCAGGTTCATAACAAAGGAAAAGAAATTTGTATTGTTGTTGGAGGCGGTAATATATTTAGAGGTATTTCAGGAGCAGCTCAAGGTATTGATAGAGTTACTGCTGATGGCATGGGTATGTTAGCTACTGTTATAAATGCTTTAGCCCTTCAGAACGCTATTGAAGAAAAAGGAGTTTCAACACGAGTATTATCAGCAATTCCAATGCAAACTATATGTGAACCATTTATAAAAAGAAGAGCCATTAGACATTTAGAAAAAAATAGGGTAATTATTCTTGCTGCGGGTACTGGTAATCCATATTTTTCAACAGATACGGCGGCTACACTTAGAGCAGCTGAGATGAGCTGTGATGTTATTTTTAAAGGAACTAGTGTGGATGGTGTATATGAGGATGATCCTAAGAAATATCCAAATTCAAAAAAATATTCTACTATAAAATATAAAAAAGTATTATCAGATAATCTTAAAGTTATGGACTCTTCAGCAATAACATTAGCAAGAGACAATAATATACCTATTGTTGTATTTTCAATTTTAGCAAAAAATTCATTTTCTAAAGCTATAAATGCCGAAGAGTCATTTACTATTATATCAGAGGAGTAAATATGAACAAACTTATAATGGATGATTATGAAAAAAGAATGCAAGGTACAATTGATAATTTAATTAACAACTTTTCTGGCATAAGATCTGGTAGGGCTTCTAGTACCTTAGTAGATAGTCTTATTGTAGATGCATATGGCCAAAATATGAAAATTAAGGATCTAGCGTCAGTAAATGTACCTGAGGCTAGAACTATAAAAATAAATGTCTGGGATACTAATCTAGTAAGTGCTGTAGAAAAAAGTATAATAAATTCTTCTTTAGGCTTATCACCTATGACAGAAGGACAAATCATAAGAATAAATTTACCCGAGCTTACAGCTGAGAGAAGACAGGAACTAGCAAAAAATGTAAAACGCATAGCAGAAGAGTCAAAAATTTCAATTAGAAACATTAGACAAGATGGCATGAACTCCATAAAAAAATTAACTAGTGAAAATGTTCCAGAAGATGAAATTAAAAATCTACAAGATGACCTGCAAAAATTGACAGACATTTATATAGAAAAAATTTCAGAAAAAAGTAAAAATAAAGAAAATGAGATTCTGCAAATTTAGTCTATTTTGCAATGAACAATAATAAAAATAATAATTTATCTTTTCCAAAGCATATTGGTATAATTATGGATGGAAATAGGCGTTGGGCAAAATCAAATGGTCTGAAAAGCATAGATGGACATAAAAAAGGTGCTATTAATGTCAAAGAAATAATAAATACTGCTGTAGAATGTAATGTTAAGTACCTCACACTATTTGCTTTTTCATCAGAAAATTGGAAGAGGACAAATCAAGAAGTTCAAGATTTAATTAGTCTACTAAGGTATTTTTTAAAAAAACAAATTAAAGATTTATTAAAAAATGATGTTTGTCTAAAAGTACTTGGTGAAATAGCATTATTTCCTAAAGACATAATAAAGGATTTAACTAATTTAGTAGAAGCTTCAAAACATAACAAGACATTTCAATTAATAATTGCTATAAATTATGGTTCCAGACAAGAAATTACTAGTTCCGTTAAAAAAATAGCTAGTTATCTAAGTAGTAAAAGTATTACCATTGATCAAATTAATGAAAAATTAATATCAGATTCTCTCTATACAGCTGGTTTACCAGACCCTGATTTAATAATAAGAACAGGCGGTGATTGTAGGTTAAGCAATTTTCTTTTATGGCAAGCAGCATATACAGAATTGCTATTTATAAAAAAACCTTGGCCTGAATTTAGTAAAGATGACTTTATATCTGCAATCTCTGAGTTTAATAATAGAGAAAGAAGGTTTGGGGGTCTGTAATTAAAAATATTTTTTTTAATAATTTTATTATAAGAGTTATATCTTCTATAGTTTTAATATTCTTAATTTTTTTTTTTAACTATCTAGGTTCATATTATTTTTTATTTTTATTAGTAGTATCTTTTTTCATATTATTAAATGAGTATTATAAGTTATTTAATTTGAATGATTTGAGTATTAATTTTTTCATTAATTATATTATTATTATAATTAATTTTTTTTTCATATTTTATGGTTTTAATTTACTCCCTATATTCTTTACTATACTTGGATTGCTAATTGGTCTGCTATTAAATAAAAAAAGATGGCCACTTGTTATTTTTTCTTATTTTTACTTAGCATTTCCATTTTATATATTAATTTTTTTAAATAATTATTTTCTTAATGGGAAGCTAATAATTTTATGGTTATTGTGTATTGTATGTGCTAGTGATTCATCAGCTTATATTTTTGGTAGTATAATAAAGGGTAAGAAATTGCTTCCTAGTATTAGCCCTAACAAAACCTGGTCAGGTTTTTTATTTTCTATTATATTTTCTGTAATAGGCAGTATTTGTTTCTCTTATTTATTTAACATAACTAGTATTACTAAATCTATGATAATAGGCTTAATTTTAGGTTTTTCTACATCTTTAGGTGATTTATTTGAGAGTTACCTTAAGAGAATAAATAGTAAAAAAGATGTTTCAAAATTAATTCCTGGTCATGGAGGACTTTTAGATAGACTTGATGGCTTTTTGTTTGCTATTGTAGTTATGTTTTTCTTTGTATTACTTTGGGAGTAAGTTTTGAAAAAAATATCTATTTTAGGTGCTACAGGGTCAGTAGGAGTAAATACATTAAATTTATTATCCAATAATAAGCAAAAATACAATGTCATTGCTTTAACGTGTTATAAAAATTTTAAAAAGTTAGCTAAATATGCTTTAAAATTTAAAAGTAATTATGTAGTTATTGGAGATAAAAAATACTATAAAGATTTAAAAAATGAGCTATTTGGCAGTAATATTAAATGTCTTGCTGGTGAAGAAGGTATATATGAGGTTTCAAAATTAAATGTAGATATTATGATATCTGCTATAGTTGGTGTTGCTGGGTTAGAACCAACTTTTGCTTGTTTAGGTAATGCTAAGATATTAGCAATTGCTAATAAGGAATCAGTAGTTAGTGCAGGAGATTTACTTACTAAAAAAGCTAAATTAAAGAATACTAAAATTATTCCATTAGATTCAGAGCACAATGCAATATTTCAACTTTTAAACAAAGAAAAAAAAAGTAATATAAAAAATATAATTTTAACAGCTTCTGGTGGTCCATTTTTAAGTATGAGCATCAATAATTTTAAAAATATTACAGTAGAAGATGCATTAAAACATCCTAATTGGAAAATGGGAAAAAAAATCACTATTGACTCAGCTACATTGGTAAACAAAATAATAGAAACTATAGAGGCTTCCATCTTATTTAATATGAGCCTAGAAAATGTTGAAATTTTAATACATCCTTCATCAATAATTCATGGTATAGTTAACTTTATCGATGGAGCTTCTCATTTGGTTGCTAGTTATCCAGATATGAAAATACCTATTAATTATGCTTTAAATTGGCCAAAAAGGTCGCATAGTAGTGTAAATTTTATAGATTATCATAAAGAAAATAATTTAAGTTTTATAAAACCAGATGAAAGAAAATTTCCATCATTAGTATTAAAAAAATTAGTAACTAAAAGTAAATATAAAAAATCTACAGTTATCGTATTAAATGCAGCTAATGAGATAGCTGTTGAGCAATTTTTGAAAAAAAATATTAAATTTAATGATATAGTTAGAATAATTAAAAAAACTATTAATGAGTTTAAGCATATAAATATTAATACATTAAAAGATGTATTAACAGTTGATAAAGAAGCTAGAATGCAAACTATTATGATGATTAACAAAAAAGATAGTCTATGAGTTTTATATATACATTCATTAGTTATTCTGAATATATTTTTTGGTTTATATTAGTTTTTACAATTATAGTATTTATACATGAATTTGGACATTATATCATTGCCAGATTAAATAATGTACAAGTAGAAAAATTCTCTATAGGTTTTGGCCCAGTTTTATTCAGTAAAATTGATAGAAATAATACTAAATGGCAAATAGGGTTAGTACCGTTAGGCGGTTATGTAAAGTTTTCTGGTGAGATGTATGCAAATACTAAAAATCAAAAACATGATAGTAATAAAGATCTTTTTATGAATAAAAAAGCTCTTCAAAAAGCAAGTATTGTTTTTGCAGGACCAGCTGCTAACTTTATACTAAGTTTTTTTCTTTTTGTAGGTATCTTCTACTTTTTTGGACAAAATAAAACTTCAAATATTGTGGCCTCTATTGATGATGATAGTCCAGCCTATCATAGTAATATAAAAGTTTATGATAAAATAATATCCATTAACAAAACTAAAATAGATAACTTTGAAGATATTTATAATTTCATTGAGGCTGATAATAAATATTTTGAATATCTATTGTTTACTATAGAAAGAAATAATAAAATATTAGAATATAAATTAAAACCAGATAAAAAAGAAATAAAAACATTTATTGGAACTGAAAAGACCATAAATTATATTGGTATAAACCCATTATTAGAGCCAGTAGTTGGTAAGGTACTAGCTAATTCACCTGCCAAAGATGCAGGTTTAAAAACTGGAGATATAATAAGAAGTATAAACAATATTAAAATATTAGATGCAAGACAAATTATTGATATTGTAAAGGTTAATAGGGGTAACATCTTAAAATTTTTAATATTAAGAAATAATAACGAATTTGCTATTGATGTTATTCCTAGGGATATAAACAAAAATAATGAAGGTAAAATTGGTATTACATTTAAAAAGAGTAGAGAAAAATTAAATTTTTTAGACTCTATTGTAGAGTCTATTAGAAATATTTATATAATATCAATTAAAACTTTAGTTGCATTTTGGGAAATTTTGTTTGGTAAAAGAGATCATTGTGAGGTAGGTGGGCCTATATTAATAGCTAAAGTTTCAACAGATGTAGTTAATACTGATTATATTTCCTTTATTGCTTTAATTGCATTAATATCCATCAATCTTGGTTTGATTAACTTATTTCCTTTGCCATTATTAGATGGAGGTCATTTATTAACATTTATATCAGAGTTTATAATTGGAAAAAATATTAATTATAATTTATTCAAAATAGTTCAAATTATTGGAGTAGCATTAATTCTTTCTTTTATGATTTTTTCCATATTAAATGATATTTACTGTAGAGTACTAAATTAAATGCTTAAGTTATCATTTGTATTTTTAATAATGCTATGCACTACATTGCAATGTACTCTACTAGGAAACGTAGTGGATAAAATCTATATTAAGGGGAACCAAAGAATTGAAAACAGTACTATTCTCTCTTATCTAAATATAAGAAAAAATGATGAAATAAGTGATCAGGACTTAAATATTGTTTTCAAAGACTTATTTGCCACAGAATTATTTTCCAATATAAGCTTTGAGCTAAAAGGTAGTTTTTTGTATATAAATGTTACAGAAAATCCAATAATCAATAGGATTGCTTTTGAAGGTAATAAAAGGATAGATGATGATGATATTTTACCTGAAATATCATTAAAGCCTAGAGATATATTTACTTTAAATAAGGTAAAAAATAATTTACAAACTATTTTAGGAATATACAGGGGAAATGGTAGGTATGCTGCTATAGTAGAACCAAAAGTCATATATTTAGAACAAAACAGAGTAGATTTAATTTTTGAAATAGTAGAAGGTCCGCTATCAAAAATTAAATTTATAAATTTTTTAGGTAACTCTTTTTTCTCTGATAGAGAACTTAAAAGTGAAATACTTACTAAAGAGCATAGATGGTGGAAGGTATTATCCTCTGGTGGAAAGTTTGATCCTGACTTATTAAATTTTGATGAAATAAATTTAAAAAAGTTTTATGCCAATAAAGGTTTTGTAGACGCTAATATTGAAGCATCTCAAGCTGAATTAAACCATGAGAAGGATTTATTTTTTATTACATTAAATGTTAATGAAGGAGATAGATACAAATTTGGTAATATAAGTGCAGATGTTTTAATTAACAACGTTAACAAAGAACTTATACTTGATGGAATAAAGTTTAAAGAAGGTAATTGGTTTAGTGCTCAAAGACTAGATGATACTATAGTAAATATTACGGAAAATATTATGAAGGATGGAATACCATTTGTTAAAGTTAATCCTAGGCTTAAAAGAAATCAGGATAAAAGTATTGACGTTTCCTTTTTAATTGACCCAGCCGAAAAAAAATATATAGATAAAATTATAATCTCTGGCAATACAAGAACTTTAGATAAAGTAATAAGACGAAGATTAAGAATAGCTGAAGGTGATGCATATAATAGAGTTTTATTAAAAAGGTCTCAAATATTGGTAAATAACCTAGGACATTTTTCAAAAGTTGAATTTAATCAAATAGAAAACCCTATGAACAATAATGAAATTAATATTAACTTAGAGGTAGAAGAACAAAGTACTGGTGAATTTTCTTTAGGAGGAGGCTATTCATCAGGTAATGGAGCACAAGCAACTATAGGACTATCTGAAAATAATTTCTTTGGTAAAGGACAAAGATTAAAATTTTTCATACTAACTAGTGAAAGGCAAAATAGTATCGATTTTTCTTTTACAGAACCATTCTTCTTAAATAGAGATGTATCTTTATCAACTGATATATTTAAAACAATTAGGCAGTTTCCTGAAAGTAATTATGATAATGAGACTGATGGAGTTGCTTTGGGGATAGGTTATGCTAATGGAGAGTTTGGAAGGCAGAGTATCAAATATTCTTTGGAAAAAAGAGATATAATTGCTTATTCAGGAGCGTCTAGTGCTATTGTTGCAGAGTCTGGGGAAAATATACTATCATTATTTACACTTGGAAATAGAATAGACAAGTCGAATAGCAGAATAGATCCAACTGAGGGCTGGTTCTTTTCAAATAGTTTCGGCTTAGCAGGCATAGGAGGAGATAAAAAGTATATTAAAATAAGTGGAACGCTTGCTAGCTATGATATGATATTAGATAACAAAATTACTTTGTCATTAGTTGGAAAAACTGGCTATGTATTGGGTTTAGGTCAAGATATTGAAATATCAGATAGATTTATTTTAGGAGATAACACTTTTGTGGGTTTTCAAAATGCAGGAATAGGTCCTAGAGACAAAGATGATGATTCAGCTTTAGGTGGAAATTTTTATTATACTTTAACTCCTCAATTAAAATTTGGATTAGGTTTGCCTAAAGAACTGGGTATTAAAGGAAGAGCATTTATAACCGCTGGATCATTGACTTCAATTGACACCAGTGCAACAAATTATTATGATGATAATAGTTTAAGATTAACTACAGGAGCTGGAGTTTTATGGCAATCTCCGTTTGGTCCTATAAGATTAGACTATAGTTTTGCAATTTTAAAGGAAAGTTATGATAAAACAGAAACATTCAGCTTCAATGTTGGTACATTATTTTAAAAAATTCTTATTAGTAATAATATTAACTTTTAATTTTAATATTTTTAATAGTGCATTAGCCAATGAAGATAAAAAAAATGATAAAATTGATAACATTAATTTTCCTGCAGCAGTTATAGACATGAAAGCAGTTTTAGCTAAGTCTTCAGCATTCTCTACACTTCAAAAAGAGATACAAAAAGTAGAAAAAAATTATAAAGAAGAAATAAAAAAAGAAGAAGACATTCTAAAAAAGGAGCAAGAAAGTTTAGTTTCACAAAAATCAGTATTATCAAATGAGGAGTTTAAGCAAAAGGAAGATGCTTTCAAACAAAAAGTAAATAAGGTTCAAGCTAAGGTAGAAAAAATCAGAAGAGAATTAGAATCAACTATGGCAAAAGGTATGCAAATAATACAACAAGAGGCGGTAAAACACATGAAAGAAATTGCTGCCAAGAAAGGTTATTTATTAGTTTTTGACGCAAATACTACAGTTATATCAGCAGATAGAATTAATATTTCTAATATAGTAGTAGATAAACTGAATAAATCTCTACCTAAAATATCAGTAGAAAAGAAAAAAGAAAAAAAAGTTGATTAGTAATATTATATCAAAGCCAAAGGGTCCATATTCGTTAAAAAAAATAGCTGATTTTACTAAAGATAAGATTATTGGTAATTCAAAAATCATCATAAATAGAATTTCTTCGATAGAAAATGCAAAGTCCAAAAGTATTACCTTTGTAGACAAAAAAAAATACTTAAATAAATTAAGTTATACTAAAGCATCAGCATGTATTATATCTGAGCATGATATTGGCAAATTATCTAAAAAATTAAATTTATCTTTTTTAGTATCAAAAAACCCCTACCTTAGTTATGTAAAGTTATTAAATATTTTTTATCCTCATGTAAATAATTTTAAGCAGTCTAAAACCTTAAAAATACAAATATCAAAGTCTGCTCATATTTCTAAAAATGCTGACGTTAAAAGTAACACTATTATTGGTGATAATAGTATTATTAATTCATTTTCTAGTATTGGTCCTAATGTTTACATTGGGAAAAACTGTTATATTGGAAATAATGTAAGTATTTCAAATTCTCATATTGGTAATAATGTTAATATTCAAGATGGAACTATAATTGGGCAAGATGGATTTGGATATTTTTTTGACGGAAAGAAATATATTAAAGTACCACAAATAGGTATAGTAAAAATTAATAATGATGTAGATATAGGTTCTAACTGTACTATTGATAGAGGTTCAATTAATTTTACTGAAATAAAAAAAGGTGTTAAAATAGATAATCTTGTTCATATAGCTCATAATGTTGTTATAGGTGAAAATACTGCAATAGCTGGTCAAACTGGCATAGCAGGAAGTTCTATTATAGGTAAAAATGTATTAATGGGAGGACAGGTAGGCGTTTCTGGTCATTTATATATTAAGGATAATGTTCAAATTGGAGCACAATCAGGAGTTACAAAAAATATTGAAAAAAATAGCATTGTAAGTGGTACACCTTCTGTTAGTCTTAAAACATATTTAAAACAGTCAGTCATTCTTAAACAAATGGTAGAAAAAAAATGAAAAATATAATTGGTATTGAAAAGATTATATCTATGATGCCACATAGGTATCCTTTTTTATTAATTGATAAATTGATAGACATTAAAAATGATGAATATGCTGTAGGGCTTAAAAATGTCACCATAAATGAGCCGTTTTTTGCGGGCCATTTTCCTGGTAAAAAAGTTATGCCTGGCGTATTAATAGTAGAAAGTATGGCTCAAACTTCTGGTGCCCTAGTTGTTTCTTCGTATGGCGAAAAAGCAATGGGAAAACTGGTTTATTTTATGAGCATTGATAAGGCTAGGTTTAGGCAATTAGTTGTACCAGGAGACCAGTTATTGATAGAAGTAAGAAAAAAACAATCTAGAAAACTTGTTTGGAAATTTGATTGCATGGCTAAAGTAGAGGAAAAGGTAGTTGCGGAAGCAATAATAACAGCAATGATAGCTGATACTAATGATTAACCAACATCATACTTCTATTATTTCAAATAAAGCAGAATTAGGTTCTAATATTACTATAGGACCTTATTGTATAATTAATGAAAATGTAAAAATAGGTAATAATGTTAATTTAAAAGCACATATTTACATTGATGGTAATACTACTATTGGAAATAATTGTACTTTTTATCCTTACTGCTCTATAGGTTCTTCTCCACAAGACTTAAAGTATAAAGGTGAAAAGTCTATGTTGAAAATAGGAAATAATAATATCTTTAGAGAATATGTAACTGCTAATCCAGGTACTATAGGAGGAGGTTTAGAAACTATCATAGGCAATGATTGTCTGTTTATGATAAGTTCTCATATAGCACATGATTGTAAAATAGGAAATAATGTTATTATGGTAAATAATGCATCTTTAGCAGGGCATGTTTTAATTGAAGATTATGCAATAATGGGTGCTATGTCAGGGGCGCATCAATTTTGTAGAATAGGAAAACATTCAATGATAGGTGGGCTTTCCGGAGTTGATAGTGATATCATACCCTATGGGACTGTTATAGGAAATAGAGCATATTTATCTGGTCTTAACATTATCGGTTTAAAAAGAAGAGGCTTTTCTAAACCTATAATTCAAGGTCTTAGAAAAGCGTATGGTTTACTTTTTTCATCTCATGAAGGTACGTTTTCTGAAAGAGTAAAGGAGGTATCAGAGGAATTTACCAATAATGAACCAGTAAAAGAAATTGTAAATTTTCTTAAAAGTGAAAAATCTAGATCGATATGTAAACCTAAAGATGCAAATTAAAGGTATTAGGTTAGCTATAATTGCAGGTGGTGGAGATTTAGTATTAAGTTGTATTAAAAGCTGTCATAAACAAAATATAAATATATTTTTAATTGGGATTGATGGTTTTTATAAAAATTCAATTTATGAACCAAACCTAACTTTAAATTTAAATGAAATAGGTAATATATTTTCTATATTAAAAGACAAAAAAATTAAAAATATATTATTTATTGGAAGTATTCAAAAACCTAATTTATATAGTTTAAGGCCAAATTTATTAACAGTTTATTATATATCATTGATTTTATTAAATTATTTTAGAGGAGATGATAATTTACTTACAAAAATATTTAATATTTTTATTAAAAAAGGTTTTAAAGTTTTAGATGTTAGAAACTTATTAAAAGATAATATAGCTAATAATTTATATAATAATTTAGAAAATTATAAAAAAAATATTAATTTAAAACAACTTACGGATTACTTTAATTTAGCAAAAAAAATTGGTTCTTTAGACAAAGGACAGGCAGTAATTGTAAGTAAAGGAGATGTTTTATTAAAAGAAGATAGAAAAGGTACAGATCATTTAATTTATAGGTATAAATTATTAAATAGAGAAAATGAATTTAGTATTTTAGTAAAGATATCTAAACCAAATCAAAACCTTTATTTTGATTTACCAACAATAGGTCCAAATACAATTAAAAATATATTTTCATCTGGTATTAAAGGAATTGTAGTTGAAAAAAATAAATCTTTAATAGCAAAACCTAAAGAAACATTTAAATTAATCAAAAAGTATAAGCTTTTTTATTATGCACTCTAAAAAGAAAATTTTTGTAATAGCTGGTGAGATCTCTGGAGATCAACTAGGAGCGACTTTTTTAAATAACATTAAAAAAAGTAAAAAAGTAGAGCTACATGGTATAGGGGGAAGTAAATTACTCAAATTAGGTTTAATTCCTATATTTAATATGGATAGAATATCTGTTATGGGGTTAATTGAAGTAATTCCTAAAATCCCTGAATTACTGTTTCTAATAAATTTTACAATAAAAAAAATAATTGAAATTAATCCAGACTTAATAATTACAATAGATTCTCCAGGATTTAATTTTAGAGTACTAAAAAAACTTAATAAAATTAAACCCAATCTCCAAAACATTCATATTGTAGCTCCTTCGGTTTGGGCTTGGAAGGCTAGTCGTGCTAAAAGTATTTCTGCCTATGTTAATAATTTATTTGTATTATTTCCTTTTGAAAAAAAATATTTCATTCCACATGGGATTAAAACTCATTTTATAGGACATCCTTTAGTTGAGATAATTAAAAGCAATAATAATTTTAGTAACAATTATAAAAAAAAATATATTTCTATATTTCCGGGGAGTAGAAGGTTTGAAATAATAAATCATTTGGAGCTAATATTGGGTTCAATATCTGAAGTTAGCACTAATCATGATTATTTAGTCGTAGCTGTTGAAAATCATATTTCATTAATAGAGACTATTATTAAAAAATATAAATTGAATAAGCTTATTAAAATAATACCTAGGTCTAGAAAAGAAGAGGCTATTAATAATAGCATTTTAGCTATTGCCGTATCTGGTACTATAACTTTAGAGTTAGCATTAAATAAAATACCATTTTTTACCGTTTATAAATTAAATTTTTTGAGCTATTTTTTTTTAAAGAATTTAGTATTTGTAAAATATATTACTTTAGTGAATATTATATTTAATAAGCAAATTGTTCCAGAGTTAATACAGAAAAAATTTAATAAAGATAATATAAAAAAATATCTTTTTATATTATTGAAAAAAGAAAAAGATTATAAATATCAACTGGAAAAATTTAAGGAACTAGAAAATTTGTTAAAAAATAATAACAAACTTCCTTCTTATTTAGCTTCAAATTTAATAAAAAAAATATTAGAAATTAGAAAATAAAATAATTATTTATTAGTCTTCAAAGATCAATTCTGTATTTTTAAAGAGTGATCCAGATAATATTTTATTTACTTTTAATTCTTTAAACTCTTCTGAAAATTTTAATTTAATATTATTAAGCTCACAAATCAAATCTGAACTATTAGAAATAATAAAAAATTTATTATTATTATTTTTACTTATTTTTTTTGATTTTTTTTCGTGAGATGTACATTTATCGTTTACATCTCCAGAAAGATTAAATACTAGTTTATTATTTACATTAGTTCTAAAAGAAACTTTATTATTTATTTGCATTAACCTACTTTTAGAAAGGGTAAGCTTTTTTTCTGATATCTTTTCAATTAGTCTGTTACTATCGTAACTGGGTCCTACAAACGCTAAAATAATATTTTTTTCTTCATTTATCTGGTCAATCCACATTAAAGCATAATCAATTCTAGCTAAAGGTTTTTTATGCTTAGTAAAATAAATATCAATACCTCCTTTTAAAGTATCAGTCATTATAATATCTTCAGATAGATATTTTTTTAGTGAATTCTTTTCCCATTCCACATTAATTGTAAGTAATGTTCCTTTTTCAAATTTATATGGTGGCAGAGGTAGTGATGTGTTAGGTGCTGGAGCCCCTGCATAAAGTTTCAAATTTAATACTAAAGTTAGTATAACCAATAAGATAAATTTCATAATATATATATTAGTATCAGAAAATATATAAAGTGAAAGTAATTTTAAATATAAAGATATTACTTTTTAATGATTATACGTTTTCTAATCGAAGTTTCATATATTCAGTATCTGAATATTTATGGTATTCATTAAACAGTTTAATGTTTTTTTTCCAACTATCATAAATATACTTGTAATCGGAATTTCCAACTTGATTTTCTTTTACAATATTTTCTGAATTTAAAAAAAACATTTTTACAATTTTAGGCGAAAAGCTCCTTACACTTATATTATGCTCTTTTTTAAGAAGTCTCAGTGCTTTAGCGTTTTTATAAAAGTATTCAGTAAATACTTCTAAGTAACTTGCATATGAAGCATTTTCAATTATTACTTTATATTCAATAGGCAAATTCTCCCATATTCTTTTATTTATCATAAATTCACATAAAGTATTTGGTTCATGTATACCTGGTCCATAATAATATTTAGCAACTTTATGAAACCCCATAATAGTATCTGGCCAAGGACCTGCCCACTCTGCTGCATCTATTACACCTAGTTTTAAAGAATTTACGACTTCTCCCCCAGATAAGTTTACTGATGTTCCTCCTAATCTGTTAATAATTTCTCCCCCTAAACCTGGTATACGCATTTTTAATCCTTGAAAATCTTCTAATGTATTTATTTCTTTGTTATACCATCCTCCCATTGTGGTGCCTGTGTTTCCTGCTGGAAAGCCTTTTAGATTAAATTTGCTATATAAATTATCCCATAATAATTGACCTTCACCATGTTTTAACCAAATGAAAATTTCTTTTGCTGTCATTCCTCCTGGTATACAACCAAAAAATGAAATAGCTTTATTTTTTGATAGCCAATAAATGGGAGCAGTATACGCACAATCCGCAACTTGTTCTCTTACTGCATCAAAGACTTGAAATGCTGGCACTAATTCTCCAGCAGCGTAATGGGTAATTTTTATTTTACCTAAAGACATTTGTTCTATTTTTTTTGCAAGTCTTTGAGCAGGTATATCCGTATCAGGTAAATTTTTTGGAAAAGAAGTAACCATTTTTAAATGAATATTTGGCAGTTTGTTAGAAGAAACTTTAGATATATTATTTTGGTTGCTGCAAGCAGCTAGATATGAGGCAGGAGAAATAAATAATAACTTTTTTAATAAATCTCTTCTATTATTTTTAATCAATTTAAATCCTTAAGTTCTAATTGTTAAACATAAATATAAATTACTTTATAATAGATAAATTAGAATTTGCATTATCGTTTTCTTTAATAGTATGAATTTTTAATTCTTATTAATTTTATAATATATCATATAAATGTTAAAATAACTTATTATTTTTTTTAAAACCAATTTATTATTTAGTTTTAAAGTTATTGTCTTTAATACATAGTTTTATGACACAAACAGACATATTTTTAGATATAGATTTTCCCATTGATTGGTAGTACAAATATATTTATTTACTAGCGTCTCCAAAAGCTATTTTCATTGCTATACTTTAAAATAACTATTTTAGAAAATTTATTACATAATTATATTAATTTTTGAATGAGTTGGGTCATTCTAATTTTTATTTTATTTTCGATGTTATTTATATTTAGTGTTAATTTCTACACAGTATTATTTATATAATATTGTAATTTATAATTTTATAAATTATAGAAGGTTTACTTTAGTATAGAATAGCTTTTTGCAATGGTAGTGTATAAGATTATTAGATAATAAATTATAATTGCTATAATAATTTGTATTAAAATTTAAAAAACTGAATAGAATTTAATTATACCAAACATTAGTATAGTAGAACAAACAGTGTTTAGAACTATTAATGATCTATCATGCCATAAATAGCCTACAAATGTCCAAAGTACCGTACCTATAAATGATAATACTAGATCATAAGGTGAAAGAAACATGTTACTTCTAAACATTAATCCTGTAACTATAAAAAAAGTTGCAATCCACTTCACATACCATGAGAGGTCTCCTTTTGGAGTAATTTTTTTTATATCTTTCATTTTTTTTTAATTTTTAAATATTATTGGCAGCAATTCTTTCTTTAATATAACCAAAGTCAGAAAATTTTTGATAATTATTGAATTTAGTTAATGAATTGTGCCAACTTATATAAATTTCATTATGAATATCACCAAGCGAAGAAAACTCTTCAATAACATTTCTTGAAATTTCAAACATTTTCTTCATTATTTCTGTGCTAAAACTAAGTACTCTAATATTATATTTATCTCTTAACTCTTCTAATGACAAAGAGTTATAGTATAAGAATTCTGCTAAGCTTTCTATGTAAACTGAATGACAAGATCTTTTTATTATTTCCTTTAAATTATCAGGTAGTAGATTCCATTTGTTTATATTCATTATTAGTTCATTTGCAGTTCCTGGTTCATGAATCCCCGGTCCATAATAATATTTTGCTATTTTATGTAAACCAGAAATTTTATCAACCCATGGTCCAACCCACTCAGTTGCATCTATTACGCCTTGTTGAAGTGCAGGCATAATTTCACCTGGAGGTATATTGATAGCAGTCCCTCCAAGTCTATTAATAATTTCAGCACCAATTCCAGGTATTCTCATTTTAAGACCGTTAAAGTCATTCAAAGAATTTATCTCCGATTTAAACCATCCTCCCATTTGAACTCCAGTATTACCACACAATATTGCTTTTAAATTAAATTTAGAATAAAGTTTATCCCAAAGCTCTTGACCGCCACCAAAGTTAATCCACGAAAACTTTTCTATGCCTGTCATACCACCTGGCACAGTACAAAAAAACGGTATTGCTTTATGTTTAGATATCCAATAGTATGGAGCGGACACACCACAATCAATTGTACCATTTCTTACTGCATCAAATATTTCAAATGCAGGAATAATTTCTCCAGCACCAAAATGATCTATTAATAATTGTCCGTCTGATGCTTTTTCAATATAGCTTTTTAGTTTTTGAGCATTTAAATCTGAACCAGGAAAGTTTTTAGGAAAAGCCGTACTCATTTTCCATTTTATTATATTTTTTTTGATATTGGTTGCTTTTGATGGCTTATCTGGGGTGCCTCCATTACAACAATTTAGAGCTAATGAAGATGAAGCAACTGCTATACTTCCGAGTAAAAATTTTCTTCTGTTTTTTTTCATTCAAGGATTTTAGCATATTAATGATTAAATAACTATTTGTTGTTATTTTTTTTTTAATAGATAACATTACTTATAAGTACAATATTTTTTTCTCTATTTGGAACGGTTGCTTTTAAAATGTATTAATGTTTATACAATATGAAGTTTATGCAAAACTATTACTATTTAAAGGGCATAATATATCATATAAGAACTATAAATTTCAGATAATGAATGAATATACTTCTTGTTAACCATCATCTTCTGGTGCCTTTCAAAGCAAAATACAAGCCTCCCACCCATAAAAAAACATGCAAATTATCATAAAGTATTACATCCATAAATGACTCAGGCCTACTTATCCATATTACTCCAGTAGTGATGCAGCCTACTGTAAAGCCACTAAACCTAGTTATTAAATCACCTAACCAATCAAGTGGATGTTTTTTTAAAATTATAAGCCCTCCTATGATTAAACCAAAACCAGCACCTAATTCACCATATGCAACAAACCACCATACCAAATATGGTAAATCATAGGTTTGAGCATCTTCTAATGTTACTGGAAATTTTGATATTCCTTGTTGTATAAATACTATAGAAAGAGGTAACCTTAATAGCCAGTGTGAAAAGGAAAATGATGGTATATTATTTAAAATTTGTTTCATTTTATTTTTACTTTTATTACATAGATAATAGCATTAATTACTTTATATACTAATTAAATTATACTTTTTTCAAGATTTTTATTATAGTAATTTTATGTTAAAAGTAGCATTAATAATTATGGTAATTTCAAAAGTGGATTTAAATAAAATACCAAATATATCTGTAACAGACTTTTACGAAGATATAAACTCCTGTAACCTTGCAATGGATAATATTAAGTTAAGCTTAAATACAGAAGATTTATTTGATGAAAATCAAAATAGATATCTTAAGATGGAAATCAGAGAGGCTTATAATGAAGGTTATATCTATTGGACTTGTAGAAAAAAAAGTACATATTAATTAATATAAAGAATCTATATTTCAGTCTGATGCTTAAATGTCCAATTAAATTAATTAATAAAATAATTGAAATTTTTCTCATTTTTAATTTAATTTACAATTAATGTATTAAAAAATTATGAAAATTTTAATTAAATATTATGCTTATTTGCTACTAAGTAGCTTCATAAACTTTACTAGTTTTGCATTAGATTTAACTAGACAAGATGAAATAGAGGTAATTGTTTTTCTTAAAGGAAAAGTAGGTCATGCACATTATTATGAACCTAATAAGTTAACTTTTAATACTGGAAATTTATATAAGTTAATCATTAAAAATAAAAGTAAATCTAAGCATTACTTTAGTTCTAATTTATTTGCTAGGTCAATATTTACCAGAAAAGTACAAGTTACTTTTAAAAATAAAAAAATAGCTGAAATAAAGGGAGTTATAAATGAAGTAGAAGTATGGCCAGATCATAACTTAGAATGGTGGTTTGTTCGAATAAAGGCAGGGATTTTTGATGACTTAGAGTGCAAGGTTATGGATAATAAAACTAATCTTTCTCATTCTGATATGGGCATGAAAGGAACTATTATCATTAAATAAAATAATAGTTTATGATTTTAAAAAAAATTAAATAATATATAATAATACAATGGTTATAAAAAACTTTTTTACAATATAATATTAAAAGGTGAAATTAAATGTATAATTTTAAATTTAAAAAATATTTTTTATTATTTTTTTTTGTTAGCCAATTTGGTAATAAACTATACATATGCAACGAACTATAATGAAATAATTGATAAATTCTTTTTAAATAGAAAAATAGATAGCATAGAAGGTATTTGGGAAAAATCTTTTGCAAATCAGGGACCAACTGGCTGTGTAACTATGTTTTACAAAGACCAAAGTGAATATTATCAAATCCACATTGAGGAATGTTTTGTTATTGGTAAAATTACTGGTAAACAAAAAAAAACTAGATGTAACAAATTATGAAGGAGAAAATGCTATTTATTTTTACGATGGAAAAGTAATTTGGAAACCATCTAGTATTATAATTTCTAATGATCTTAAAAGTTTTTCTATTACACATGGATCAGATAATAATAAATTTGTTGAAAAATGGAAAAGAATATGGCCAGAAGAGTTTCATTCCTACAATAAATAATCATAAGGAGATACTATGCATTTTGCAATTTCAGCTAGTTGGGGACCAACTGATCCGACACGAGCAATGTTACCATTTATATTTGCTGCATCAGCACTACAAGCAAAAGACACAGTGACAATTATGTTATTTCATGATGCAGTTCACCTAGCATCGATCGGAGTTGCAAAAAAAATTGTTCCTGTTGGGTTACCACAAAGATTTGATGAAGTACTTAATGATAATAATTCCAAGATAATTGTATGTAAACCATGTGCAGAAGTAAGAAATATATTTGAAAAGGATTGTTTAGATAAAATAACTTTTGGTGGGATGAATGACTTTCATATAGCTAGCAAGTTACCAGAAACTAAAACTGTTTGTTATTGAATATTAAACTTTCTGAAATTAAGATGTTTATTAGAAAATATTTGCATACAAAAATATTTATTAAATAGCAAATTTTAGTATTAATAAGTTGATTTCTAACTTGAAATATTAGCTATATTTATTATACTGATTGGAATATTAATTATGGGAGGAGTTACTTATGTTCAATATAGTGGTTAATGGTCAAAGTTATTATACTGATGCTGAATCTGATACCCCACTACTTTGGGTTCTTAGAGAAGAATTAGGTCTGAGTGGTACTAAATTCGGATGTGGGAGGGGCATATGTGGAGCATGTTCTATTCATATTAATGGAGAAGCAATAAGATCATGTCAGATAAGAGTTGAAGATGCAGTTGGTAAAACTATAACGACAATAGAAGGTCTTGGAGAACAAAAACTACATCCAGTTCAAGAGGCATGGCTTGATTTACAAGTACCTCAATGTGGCTATTGTCAGTCAGGACAAATTATGATGGCAGCATCTCTTTTAGCTAATAACCCAGATCCTACTGATGAACAAATAATAGCAACCATGTCAGATAATTTATGCAGGTGTATGACTTATAATAGAGTTAAAAAAGCTGTTAAAAAGGCGATAGAAATTGCTAAAAAAGAAAATGCATAAAAAAAACTATGCATTTACTAGAAGAGATTTTTTAGTCTTCTCAGGTGTTGCCTCATCCTCTCTAGTTTTAGGCTTTAAAAAGTCCAATGCTAATGAAATTGAAAACTTATTAGATCCTGGAAACCCTTTAATGATTCCAACAAATTTTGAACCTACTGCATACTTTACAATGGAACCTTCTGGTAAAACCACGGTACACATAAATAAGTGCGAAATGGGTCAACACATAGGTACTGCTTTAGCTCAAATTGTTGCTGAGGAATTAGAATTAGATTGGACTAATATTAATATTGACTATCCTGGCTATCCTGAAAATATCTCTACTTTAGGCTATCATTTTACTGCATCATCTAGAAGTGTTTCGGCTCATTTTGATGAGCTATCTAGTGCTGGTGCAGCAGGAAGAATAGCTTTGCTTGAAACAGGAGCTGAATTATTGAATGCAAATATTGAAGATTGCATAGCTAATAAAAGTAGAATTATTGATCAATGGTCAGGTAACTCTATTTCTTATTCAGATATACTTTCTCAAACAACTATTGAAAGAAAATTTGATAAAGAAGAGCTTAATTCGATTAAATTAAAAAGTTTCAAAGAATATAAATTAATAGGTAAGTCATTAAAAGCATTAGATAACTTTTCTAAAGTAAACGGAAAAGCTAAGTTTGGTATAGACTCTTATCTTCCAGGTATGCTTTATGCTACAGTTGTAACACCTCCAGTCAGAAAAGGTAGTAAAGTAGTTTCTTTTGATGATAGCGAATGTAAACAAATTAAAGGATTTGTAGGAATAGTTAACCCTGATTTTGATGTTAACGATCCTCTTGCCGGTAATTTAGTAGTTATAGCAAATACTTTTCCAGAAGCAATGAGAGCAGCAAATGTTTTAAAAGTTAACTGGAATATTCCTGAAAATAAAAAAATTAGTACAAAAGATCTTTTTGAAGAGTCAAAAAAATTGATGAAAGACAAATTAAAAGGTTCAGTAAGTTATCATGAAGGTGATGTGGACAGTTCTCTTAAAAATTCAGAAAAAATGGAAAGTCTATATACCACCAGTTTTGTTGCTCACGGTTTATTAGAACCTTATAATACAGTTATTGGTAAATTTGGTGATACATGGCATTTATTTTCTGGTACTCAATATAATAGTTTTAATGGATTAATTATTGGAGGTACTATTGCTGCCATTTTAGGTGTAAAACCTGAAGAGGTAAAACTTAAAATACATCAAAGATTAGCAGGAGGAGGTTTTGGATCAAGGTTTGTAAATGCTGACAGATTAGCTTTAATGGCTTCTATAAAATTAAACAAGCCAATTAAATTAATATATACAAGGGAAGCTATGATGAAAGATACAGAACCTAGAACAGCATCATACAACAAATTAACAGCGGGTATTAGTAATGGAAAACTAGATTCTCTTCATATTCAAATCAGTGCTGGAAGTTTAGTAAAAAGACCAGAGTTAAATTTTCCAAAGGATTGGTTTGTAAAAGATATAGAAGGTAAAGATGGAATAACATCTGGTGCTTGGACAACAGAAGGTGCAGAACATTGGTATTCTATTAAAAATAGAAAGTTGACGTTCTATGAAAATAAAAAATTAAATAGCGTAGTTCCAGTAGGAGCATTAAGACAAATAGGTAATGGTTATGTAGCATTTTCATTAGAGTGTTTTATAGATGAACTAGCTCACAAATTAAATGTAGACCCTTTAGATTTTAGATTGAGTTTATTAAATAATAACTATAACGATATAAGTACTCCTTGGCTTGATATAGACAATATACTTTTAAGAGGAGGCCAGCCTACAAGAAGAAATAGAACTGAGGGAGGAGCACTTAGGTTAAAAAATGTTTTACTGGCAGTAACTGGTAAAGCTGGTTATTCTCTTAAAAAGAAAGGAAAAAATCAAGGTATAGGAATAGCAGTAGCAGCTCAATATGCTAGGAAATCTCCTAGTTTTAATGCTTGTGTTGCTGAAGTTGAAATTAATCCTAATAATGGTAAAGTAAAGGTAAATAAACTTACTTATGCAATTGACTGTGGAACAGTAATTAATAGAGATGGTGCTATGGCACAAATAGAAGGAGCTGGTCTTTTTGCGCTAAGTATTGCTCTTTATGAGGATTTAAAGTTTGAGAATGGTGTATTTGTTCAAAAAAATTTTGATGAATATAAAATGTTGAGATTAAAAGATACTCCAGAGATAGAGATAGAACTAATTGAGACGGGAGGACATCCAACTGGAATGGGTGAGGTTGGAGGAATAGCTACGGCTCCAGCTATTGCTAATGCAATATTCAATGCTGTAGGAATAAGAGTTAAAAACTTACCAATAAACCCAGATGAAATTAAAGAAAAACTTAATGCAAAACTTGGAGACAAATCTAGTGAAAAAAATACATAGAAGAGACTTTTTAGTTTATTCAGCTTTAGCAACAACTTCAATGTCTATTGGTTATAAAACAAATGCAAATGAAGTACGTAATCTGTTAGACCCAGGTAATCCATTGATGATTCCTACTAATTTTGAACCAACAGCTTTATTTACAATGGAGCCTAATGGTATTACCACTATACATGTTAATAAATGTGAGATGGGCCAACATATTGGAACAGCTTTTGCTCAGATAATTTCAGAAGAATTAGAATTAGATTGGAAAAATATTAGGATTGACTACCCTGGGTGGCCTGATAATATTCAAAAGTTGGGTGTCCACTTTACTGCTGCATCTTCAAGTATATCTGAACATTTTGATGAATTATCTAGAGCTGGTGTTGCTGGAAGAATTGCTTTATTAGAAACAGGAGCTGAAATTTTAGAAGCTAACTTAGAAGATTGTATAGCTAAAAATAGTAAAATTATTGATACTTGGTCAGGAAATTCTATTTCTTACTCAGATATACTTTCCCAAACAACTATTGAAAGAAAATTTGATAAAGAAGAATTAATGGCGTTAGAATTAAAGAAATTTGAAGAATATAACTTAATTGGAAAACCATTAAAAGCTTTAGATAGTTTTGAGAAAATAAATGGTTCAGCAAAGTACGGAATAGATTCTTCATTGCCTGGAATGATATATGCTACTGTCTTAACTCCACCTACAAGAAAAAAATCAGTAGTTAAAAGTTTTAATGATGAGGATTGCAAAAGCATTAAAGGTTATATAAAAACTGTTAATCCAAAACTTGATGTTAATGATCCTCAATCGGGTTGGTTAATAATATTAGCAAAAAATTTTCCAGCTGCTATTAAATCTGCTAAAACTTTAAAAGTCGATTGGGAAATACCCCAAGAAAATCTTATAAGCACTGAAGATTTATTTAATGAAGCTGAAATTTTAACAAATGATAAATCTAAAGGAGCGGTTATTTATAATGAAGGTAGTTTTGATGATGAGTTTAATAAATCAAAAGAAAAACATGAGGCTATATATAAGACATCTTTTGTAGCACATGGGTTGTTAGAACCATACAATGCAGTTGTTGGTAAGTTTAAAGATACTTGGCATATTATAACAGGTACACAGGCCAATTCATTTACTGGATGGGGGATGCCTCCTATGATTGCAGAAAGAACAGGCGTACCAGTAGAAGAAGTAAAACTAGTTGTTCATCAGCGTTTAGCAGGCGGAGGTTATGGCAGCAGGGGAGATGAGGCCACTAGATTAGCTTTAATAGCATCAATTGATATTGATAAACCAGTAAAGCTCATATATACGCGTGATGCAATGATGAAAGCTACTGAACCAAGAACTGCAACTTATCAAAAGCTTACAGCTGGAACATTATCTGATGGAACTCTACATTCTATGAAAATTGAACTCTGTGCTGGTAGTATGATGAAAAGACCAGATTGGGGAATGCCTCCAGATTTTTTTCAAAAAGATCTAGACGGTAAAGATCTTAAGATAGGTGCTTGGACAATTGAAGGTGGAGATCATTGGTACTCTATTCCTAATAGAAAATTTATGTTATATGAAAATGAAAAATTAAATAATGCTACGCCAGTAACTGCTCTCAGAAGTATTTCTAATGGATATATGATATTTACCGTAGAATCATTCATTGATGAAATAGCAAGAAAATTAAATAAAGATCCACTGGAATATAGACTGGCAATGCTTAATAATAATAGTAATAAAATTTCATCATGGCCACCGTCAGTAGAAAACTTATTACTTAAAGGAGGAGAGCAACCCCTTAGAAGAAGGGACGAGGGAGGTGCTTTAAGACTTAAAAATGTTTTATTAGCAGTAGCAGGTAAATCTAAATATTCCATTAATAAGAAGCGAAAAAATTTTGGTATTGGCATTGCAGTAGCGGGAGCTGAAAGAAGAAAATCTCCTACCTGGAACGCATGCGTAGCAGAGGTCTATGTTGATACTAACTCAGGTATTGTTGATGTGAAAAAATTAACATTTGCTATTGATTGTGGAACAGTAATCAATAGAGATGGCGCAATGGCCCAAATAGAAGGTTCTGCATTATTTGGACTTAGTATGGCTTTGCATGAGGAATTAGTGTTTAAAAATGGCCAATTTCCTCAAAAAAACTTCAATGAATATAAAATGTTGAGATTAAAGGATTCTCCAAAAATTGAAATAGAATTAATAGAAACAGGTGGACAACCAGTAGGGTTAGGAGAGCCAGCGACTACAACTGTTGCACCAGCAGTGGCTAATGCTATATATGATGCAGTTGGAATTAGAATTAAAAAGCTTCCGATAAGACCAGATGATATTAGAAATCAATTAAGTAGCTAAATATTATTTATATGAAATGGTTAAATTTTTATGAAGTTTAATTTATTTTTATTAAAATTCTTTATTTCTTATTCAATTTTATTTCCTTTGACAGCAGATGAAAAAGATATGTTCAACATACCTAGTCAGTTATTACTTGATATAGGAAAAGAAGTTTATTTTTCAAAGTCTTCAGATTCTTGTGCAAAATGTCATGGAGATATTTCTTCTCTTGATATAGTTAATAAAGACATGGATAAAAGTGCAGACTTAAAAGATCCGAAAACTTGGGTTGTTTACAAAGCTTTAGGTGGTGAACTTAAAAAGAATGAAAATCCTAAAAAATTTGAAAAACATTTAAATAGTATAATAATAAATTTAATTACTTATGGAGCTAATGACTGGAATAGAAAATTTTATTCGAATGCAAGCAAAGAATATGGGTTTAATTGGAACAGAGTTGAAGGTAAACAGCAATATGATGGTCAAATGAAAGGTATTAAAATAGCTATAGCTAAAAATATATTGAAAAAAATTGATCGAACTTTAAAAAAAGAAGGGGATAAAATTAATAGAAAAAATTTGGAAAATATTGCTGCTATTTCAGTTTATAGATATGTTGAAAATCAATTTAGATAGTTGTTAAAGGTATTAATTTGTAATCTATTATGATATTATAATATATGCTTCTAAGAACTAGACTCAATTTAATATTTTTGTTTGTTTTGGCTTTAATAGGTAGCTCATTATTTATCACAAGTTTTATAATCTCGAACTATTTTAACAATAGAGTTCTGATAAGTGAGGTTAATGGCAGTCAAGCAATTTGGAATAAAATTCAATTAAATTCTTTCGAAAAAATGGCATTTTATGCATATGACGACATACCAGGAAAGCCTTCTATTTGGAGATTAAGAGGCAAAAGAAGTCCTATTGAAGCAGTTAGGTCAAAAGATAAAAGGACATTAAATAGAACAATTGGTCCAATGTTCAAAAGCTTAAATGAGTCAGGTATTCTCGATTTTTTAATTATTTCTAACACTGATGAAATTATTTTTACAAAAGGAACAAAAGAAAAAAAAATTAATAAAATATTAGATGTTTCAGAAATTATTTATAAAGAAAAAATTAACTCTTTATTTTTAAAAATTGATAACAAACTAGCATTCATTGTTAATTTCCCTATTTATGTAAATGCTAGAATAGTAGGAAGGGTGTACTATGGAAAGTGGATTGACTCCCTTTTAGAAGAAGTAAAAGAAAGTTCTAAAAATGAAGTAATAATTTTAGATAAAAATAAAGAAATTTTATTTACTACAAACTCTAATTTAAACTTTCCTAAAATTAAAGAAATTGCTGTGGCTGGATCACCAGATATTACTAAAGTAAATAATTCTTATTTTTTAATAAGCCAAATTCAAGTAAAAGAGTATTTAAATAATCCAATATTTATTGGACTCATTAAAGATATAAGCAAAATAAGAAAAAAAGAACTTCTATATTCATTTTCGATTATATCAGCAATAATACTATTGTTATTAGCTACTGCGGGTGTAATAAATTTATTATTGTACCGGAACTTCAAGCCTTTATACAGTGCAATGGATGTTCTAAATGGATTAAGTAAAGGCATTACAGACAAAAAAGTAATTGGAAATGCTTCTGGAGAAGTTGGACAAATAGCAAAAGCAGTTGAAGCTTTTAGGAAAAGTATTGTTAGTGCAAATACTGACGCTTTAACAAACTTACCTAATAGAAGAAATATACTGTCAAAAATTGAAATTGCACTAGAAGAATATAAGCTAAATAAATCTAATATTTTTTCAATAATTATTTCAGATATTGATAATTTTAAAAGTTTTAATGATACCTATGGACATAATGCTGGCGATGACGTCCTTAAAAGAGTAGCAAGCTCAGTTAAAAAAGTAATAAGAGAAAAAGATATATTTGCTAGATATGGTGGCGAAGAATTTTTAACGTTTGTAAACAATTCTGATAAAGAAGCAGCTTATTTAGTTTCTGAAAGAATAAGAAAAGCTATTTCTGAAACAAAAATTAATTTAAATGGCGAAGATAAACAGATAACTGTAACTTTAGGCATTGCAAATATTACAGAGAGTGAGCATATTTCGTCTTTACTAGAATTAGCTGATAAAAGACTTTATGACGGTAAAAAAAGAGGAAAGAATATTTCAGTGAAAGAGTAGTTATAGAATTCTGGGCTTTCCTATAAACCATCCTTGCCCAAATTTAACACCTAGTTTTTTAGCTTGTAACAAGTCACTTTTATTTTCTATACCTTCAGCTAAAACAGAAAAACCAATACTTTTTCCTATATCCACAATACCTTTTATTAATGTTTTAGTATATTTGTTTTTAATATCAAATATAAATGACTTATCTAACTTTACTAAATCAATTGGTAATATTGCTAACCTTCTTATATTTGCATAACCTGAACCAAAATCATCCATTGCAATTAAAAATTTATCTTTTTTTAATTTAATTAATGATTCTATCATATTTTTATTAGATATGATCTTATGACTTTCAGTAATTTCAATTCCAATGAATTTAGGGTTGAGATCATTATTTTTAATTAGTTTAACAAATTTATTATAAAAAATTTTAGCTTCTAATAGTTCAGCTGATACATTAATCCAATTTATTTCTTTATTATGCTCTTTTCTAAATATAGCTACTTTTTGTAGTATGTTTGGCAATAATATATTTAATTGATAATTACTATTAATAACCGGCATAAAGTGCTCATTTGATATTTGAGAGCCATCTCTTAAATACATACGAGCTAGGTATTCATAACCAGATATAGATAAATTATTTAAATTGTACTGTTTTTGTACAGCAAATTTAATATTACCTTTTGTAAAGCATTCCATACCTTCTTTTAAAGCTAAAATATACTTAATCTGCTCATCATTAATTTTATAAATACTATTCTTATTATTTTTAATTAATAATTGGCTACAATAGGAAATACTTTCTTTATTTATTTTTAAGTTTAAATAAAAATTATTTTTACTACTTTTTAATGTGATGTTATTTTTTAAATTATATTCATTTAAAAAATTAAACAAATTGTTAAAATAATTATTACTCCAAATAATTTCATTTTTATTTACTTGGAATATTGCTGCCTTTGAAGAGAGCAATTTACTTTTTAAATAAGAAATACTCATTTATATTAGACCTTTTTTTCTCATCTCATCATAAAAAGCTAATGAAAATTTTTTAAAATCATCATCCTCTACAAATTCGAATGCCATAAAGTTTTTTTCAGAATCTACTCTTACTACTTTTGCAGTTATTTCCCAACCAACATTTTTTTCAGATACTGGAAAAATTAATATTAATCTTATTTTGGCATCCTTTTCTGGAGGATCAATTGTGCCAATTTCCACGCCAGTTCCACCTAAACTAAAGTCAATAAGCTTCAGGTGTTGTTTATTGTAAAAAACCTGAACAGGCAGTTTATGTCTAGCATGTTGTCTAGTTACACTCATTTTTTGAGTATAAGGTAATATTACAAATATTTAAATTATATTTATTAATTAATTTATATTTAGATAACACTTTTTAAATAGCTTTTATATATTTCGAATTATAGTGCAGCTTTATATATAGCTAAAGCATCCTCATAATTTAATTTTCTAGGGTTATTCATTAAAAGTCTTTCTTGTTTCATAGCGTCTTTTGCTAAATTAGGTATGTCTTTAATATTTATTCCAACTTCATTTAAACAATTGGGTATTTTCAAATCTATAATTAATTTTTCAATGCCATATATAAAGTCATCTACAGTTGGATTTTTATTCTTAAGGTCTGGAATACAGTCAGGTGCTATTTCACAATACATATCTTTTACATCTTTACTATTAAATTTTAATACTTGTGATAAAACTAATGAATTAGACAAACCATGAGGAACATGAAACTGTGCGCCTATGGGATATGCTAAAGCATGCACAGCTGCACAAGGTGCGTTAGCAAATGCCATTCCTGCAAGCATAGATCCGAGTAACATATTTTCTCTTGCTTTTTTATTCCGAGGTTCTTCAACTGCAACCCTTATGTTTCCTCCTAGCAAAAAAAGAGCTTTTTTAGCTAGAGCATCTGATATAGGATTTTTTTTAAATTTTGTGGTGTAAGCCTCAATAGCATGAACCATAGCGTCTATACCAGAGTAAGCAGTAATATTTTTAGGTAGTCCAAGTGTTAACTCTGCATCTAAAATAGCTATATCAGCATATAAAAGGGGATCTACTATACCCATTTTCTGCTCACTTTTAAGAGTAAAAATTGCTATAGGAGTTACCTCCGAACCAGTACCTGAAGTTGTTGGTATTTGAATTAAGGGCGATCTACTATTTTTTAAATTATTAAGACCATAACAATTCTTTATTTTAATATTATTAATACTAAAATAAGCTACAGCTTTTGCTACATCCATCGAACTACCTCCCCCGAAACCTATAACACCATCAGCGTTAAAATTTTTATATATATTTACGGCTTCAAAAATATTATCCTCAGGTGGATCTGGTAATACTTTTTTGTATACACGTGGTATAATATTTTTACTTTTTAATTTTTTTTCTATCTCTTCTATAAAACCTAAATTATAAAATGCTTCATCTGTAATGATTATAGGTCTTTTTATATTTAATTGACTACAAAAATCAGATAAAAGAGATACTTTTCCTGTGCCTGATTCAATTATTGGTACTGTCTGAAAATTAAGAAACATATATATATTTTAACAATTATATATTAAATATCAACGCAGTATAATTAATAATAAAAATTTTTATTCAACTAAATTTTTAACATACATTTGCTTCTAAAAAAGAATTTTCAGCATTTTATTTAAATAGTATATTTGCTTTTATAAGTAAGATATTTTAAAATATTTTTTAGTACTTTATGTACAAAAATTATTGTTTTCTACTTGAAAGTAAAAATCTGTTTTTTTTTAATCTAAATAATATAAAATTATGTAAATTTAAAACATCTAGGAGTAAAAAATTTATAGAAAAGAATTTAAAGGAAGAGTTGCATTAGTTACAGGTGCATCAAGAGGTATAGGTAAGACTATAGCTATTGAAATAGCTAAAATGGGTGGATCAGTAGCTATAAATTATAATTCTAATAAAAAGTTAGCTAAAGAAACTCTTAAAATTGTAAAAAGTTTCGATGTAAATGCTGATATCTTTAAGGCAGATGTTTCTAAAGAAAAAGATATAAAATTTTTAATTAAAAATACAGAAAAAAAAATAGGCCCTATTGATTTTTTAGTAACAAATGCTGGCATTTTACACTTATCTAAAAATTTTTTAGATTTAGATTATAAAATATGGAAAAAAACTATGTCTACAAATGTTGATGGCACATTACTTCCAATTAAGGAAGTACTGCCTGGGATGATTAAAAGAAAATTTGGAAGAATTGTATGTATATCATCCATTGCTGGGTTAGGTAAACGACCAAATATGATTGCTTATGCTACTTCTAAAGCTGCAGTAATTGCTTTGGCAAGAAATTTAGCCGAGGCTGTTGCTCCTCATGTTAGAATAAATACTGTAGCTCCTGGGCTAATTGAAACTGATATGGCAAAAGCCTTCAATAAAAAAATAAAAAAAACTATAATTGAGGATACGCCATTAAAAAGATTAGGCTCTACGAAAGATATAGCAAAAACAGTAATATATTTATTATCAAGTCAATCTGCATTTACTACAGGACAAACCTTAATTACTGATGGAGGAAAAGTAGCTTTACCTTAAAAATTTTTAAAAATAATAATATATCTTATTGTTTTTATTAGTTATTTTATAGTTGTAATAAATGATTATACTTTTTTGTATTTTAGCAATGATACCATTATAAACTATAAATATTTATATAAAAATAATATAGCTTTAAAAAAAAAATTAATTAATAATAGTAAAAATAGCTCATAGGTAATTTTTATAGATATAAATTGATTATATTAGAAATAAAACATAGTAAAGTTTTTTAAGTACTTGTATTTATTAATTAAAGAAAACATAATAAAAAAATGAAATTTCATTGGTTAATAAAATACTATATATCTTGTTTTGCTGTAATTTTTTTTATTTTATTTTATATTGAAAATAAGGAGCCATTTGTTAACTGGAATCTCTATCCTTATGTTAAAGAAAAAAAAATCAAAGAAAATATCTTTAATAAGGATTGTAAGAAATTAAAAGTTTTTTATTTTAAAGAATTCAGTTTGAATTATAAAAAAAGCTTTTTTGGTTATAATATAAGAAAAGATAAAAAATCTATTAGAGGTTTAAATCTTTTAAGATATTTAGATTATCATATTAAAAAAAATAAATGTTAAATTAAAATAATTTAATTATTATTAAAAGGTAATGACGAATGATGAAAAATTATTTTTAATTTATTTTCATCTTGATCTAGCATATACCCAAAAGAATACTCTACTTTTGTTTTATTTTCTTTATAATCTGTAAATATATAATTACCCATAGAAATTAATACATTTTCAAACTTTGCAAAATCAAAATTATTATATTCAATATTTTTCCATGGTTCTAGAGCAAAACCCTTATCTTCTAAAGATACTTTATTATATCCAATAAAATATGAAATAAACTCATCTTTTGTTTTTCTAAATTGTTTATGACTTGCTTTTGTGGGTTTAAATAATATTTTTCCTTTTTTAAAAAAATATAATTCGTCTATAAAAGTTTTAGTAATAGTAACATAATCTTTTTTTTCTAAGTATGCTTTACCAATGTTAATAACATTATCTGCCCAGCATTGTTGGATAGTAGCTATTTTATTAATAATTTCTTTTGATGATACATTTAACAAATTTCACCTTTATAAATAAAGAGATCTTTTGTATATATATCTGCATCTTTTGATAATTTAAAACAGGTATTAGTGTAATTACAGACTATATATCCAACTTTTGGGTTAATTTTGTAATAAACTCTAGGGTGACCAGCTTCAGTAGCAATATAAGTTGTATCGACTTCAATAATAGTATCAAATTTTTTTTCTAAATTAATTTTCATATTAAAAATTTAACTAATTTAAATTGTTTGTCAAAAAAAACTTTCAATCATTTCTTAACTATTATAATCATAAAATATTATTTTAATTTAGGTGAATAAACTATATTATTTACAAAAATTGTTGTTTGATACCTTTTTATTACTATAATCTCATTATGCATTATTTAATTATTTTAGTTTTTTTTATAATAACAAATATTTTAACAGCTGAAGATTATATAATTGAATTTCAGGCTAAGGTTGAAAACTTAAAGGAATTTAATATATCTAAGTATGAAAAATTTAGAAATTATGATTTAGTTGGTACTTTTACCGATAATTATGGCAATTATGGTAAGGCTAATGTTATTGTAATATCGGATGTTAAAGATGGTAAGTTATTAAGGCTAGATGCAACTAGTGAAAATATTTATTCTAACAATGAAAGACTTTATATGAGAGGCATTAGGGAAAAAAGCGATATTGATGCTGGTATAGCATATAATATTGTTATAGGTGCTAGTAAAAAATTTGAATCCTTAATAGGAATTAAATGTACAACCAGTGTGAGATATTTTGAAGATGCTATTTTTGGAATACAAAAGTGCAAGTTATCGCAAGATATGACTTCTATATTAAAAAACAGTAATAATTAACGTTAATTATAAGTATATGCAGACATTTATTTATAAAAATCTCTTCTAGAGGAAAACTGTTTTACTCTTTTTCTCCATGCCTTATAGGATTTTTCTTTTAAATTTTCTCTCATTAATTTTTTAACATCTTTTTCTTTAATACCATATTGATACTCAATTTGCTTAAAACTTATATGATCAGATAAGGCCATTTCAATAATTTCACTTTTTTCACTATCTAAAAATATTTTCTTCATAAATATTAAGTTTATAATTAATTAATTTGATATTTCGTTTGAGTGTAGAAAAATCTCTTGATATTTTTATAGTATGTATTCATATCTAAATAATAATATATTTTATAATTATAATAAATTAAGTAAATTTAATTACTAAATATTTTTTTAAGTTAAGTTAAGTTAAGTTAAGTTAAGTTATGTATTGTTCATCTTATGTTTATTAAACGTAACAAAAATTTTGTTTTTATACTGTTTTTTTTTTTATTCACTTAATTTATATGCGCATGAGAAAAAATACATACTTGGTGTATCTGTTGGCAACATAACTAAATCAGTAATGGAAAAGCTAGAAATAAAAGATAAGTCTGGTGCAATTATACTAAAACTATTTGATCCTAGTCCTGCCAAAAAATCAGGGTTATTAGTAGGAGATATAATACTAAAAATTGACGATCAAAACATAGATAATTATCACGATTTAATTAATTTTATATCTATTTATGAAGGTAATGGAAATATTGATATTATTACTTTAAGAAATAAAAAAAAAATAAATATACCAGTTAATTTAGAAGAAAAATGATTATCATTTTATTTATAAAACCCTTTTTTAATATATTTCAAAACTATTTTTATGACTTGTGGCGGTATACTTTTATTGGCAATTCATAGGTATATCCTTCTAGAATTAATATTTATTGATAATTATTCTCAACTAGTATAAGATAAGTCTATTATGAATGTACTAATAAAGTTTATTTTTTTAATTTATTTGCTATTTACAACAACCTTATTTTCTCATAATAATAAAAAGAAAACCATTAAAGCACATGAGCATGGCATAGGAACATTGAATATAGTTCAAGATAAAAATACTATAGTTTTTGAATTTGAGATGCCTGGCCAGGACATCGTTGGTTTTGAATACAAAGCAACTGAAGCTGATGATATTGAAAGTGTTAAAAATGCCATAAATATATTATCAGACTATAAAAATATGATAATCCCATCAGGATCAAGTGAATGTAAAAATATATCAAATTTTGCTGAAATAATTTATGAAGGTAATCATTCTGAGTTTTAAGTAACTATAAATTTAATTGTAAAAACATTGAAGAATTAAAAATTATTTATGTTAAATATTTTAAAAATTTTACTAACGGAAAAAAGTTAAACATTAAAATATTAGGTGCTAAAAAGAAAGCTGCCTATGTAATACCTAAATCAAAGAAAATTTTAAATGTGAAAGATCATTTTTAATATTTCATATTTAAAATTATGGTAAAATTAATCTGGACTTTATCAATTAAAGATTTTTTATTTTATATATAAATATTTAATTATTCTCTGATCCTCATATAATAATATAAATAATAAGAAATATGTAAAATAAATATGTACTTTATAAAATAAGAATAGATTTTTTAAAAGAATGTTTTAATAATTAATCATCTAATAACTTTATATTTGCAGCAGAAACTCTACCATTATTTTTTGCTTCATCGTAACTGACTTTGTCATTTTCATTCAATGAGTTTATACCAGCACTTTGTAGAGCTGAAATATGTACGAAAATATCTTTTGTTCCATTATCAGGTGATATGAAACCATATCCTTTTTGAGTGTTAAACCATTTTACTTTTCCAGTAAGCATAATTATTTCCTTTATAGAAGTTTAAAAATTTATAATAGATTAGTTTAGATTAAAGAATTAAAGTAAAAGAAAATATTATATTTAATAAAGAAAACATATTTTTCAAAATTAATAAAGCTTAAAAATAAAAATTCTTTAAATAGTTAATATTTTTAAATTAATCTATTATACAATAACATTAGAATATTTGTTATTTACACTGTATCGTAGATATTTTTACTTACTTTAAAGGCTTATTTTCTAATTTTATAATATTTTGCAATTAGATTATCTTTTAAGACTTTTCTTTAATAAGATAGTGATTTTAATATCAAATTTTTAAATAACTTTCTTATTTGTAAATTATACTAATTATTTTGCTTATTATATATATTAATCGTCTTTTAAAAACTATTTTTTAATTCTATTTCTATAAAAATTAATTTATCTTTACCATCATTTATAACATTATGCTCTATACCAGCTTTTCTAAAGTATGACTCTGAATAAAACAGTTCGAAATTACTTTTATAGCCATTTTTATCAATTAATAAAAGTTTTCCATTATTTATTGGTGTAACAATATAATTATAAAGATGCTTATGCATTCCGGTTTCTTCCCCAGGTTTAAAACTATACTTTGTAACTCTTACAAAATTATTATCAATCTGTATTTTTGATGCAGCTTTTCGTCTTTTCATAATTCTTTTATATAATATATATTAAAAAAAATAAATTTAAGTTAATAATATCCATGATTAAAATTATTTAAATCTTATCACTTATAAAATTAAAACAATAATTATTAAGTGGTATTTTATAAAATATTTTATATTGTGCTAATAAATAATGCATATTTATAGTGATACATAGCAAAAACATTTGTAACTATTATATATTTACAATGTAAGGTTTTTTTATAAATTTAATTATAGAAGACTTTTTTACAATTTAAAAATTTCATGAAAAAATTTGTTATTTAAATTTTTTAAATTTCACTTATTATTACTATTTATAATTTAAAATTAACAATAAAGGAGTATTTTTTTGAAAGAAAATGAATGGCAGTTAAATGGAATAAAGATTATTTCAGAAGTTGACCTTGATGATAATACTCCACAAACAAAAGGTATGAAAAGATATGCTGCTGTAACTAAAAATACTGTAGGAGCGGAAAAAATTTGGGCAGGAAAAGTAGATATAGAGCCTGATGCAAAAACGGGGGCTCATCATCATGGTGAACTTGAGAGTGTTATATACGTTATATCAGGTAAAGCTAAAATGAGATGGGGAAAAAAGTTAGAGTTTGAAAAATATGCTTATCCAGGGGACTTTATATTTGTTCCACCATTTGTTCCTCATCAGGAAATTAATGCTTCTAAAAGCGAAACATTAAAATGCATCTTATTTAGAAGTGGTCAGGAACCTATAATTGTAAACTTAGATATACCAGAGGCAGAACAACATAATAATAGATTATGGGTTGATAATATTCATTCTAAAAATAAAGATTTTTAATCTTTTACTTTTCTTTACCATATACCTATAATTAATTCGTCACTAAATAATTTGAAATAAATTTCTAATGCCAATAACTAAAATTATTGAATTAATTAATTCAATAATAAAAATAAGGTATTATACACAATATTAATCAATTTATATAGATTCTACAAATATTTTTATTTCACTTAATATGCTTTAAATATCTAAAATGCAAATAATATTATAATAGATTTTTTAAATAATAATTAATTTTTTTTAATTTCTTATGCTTCAGGAATAAAATAATGATATTGATAAATTCTTAAAAAACTTTCACTTAGTAATTTATATAAGTCTTTTTAATGCTTCCTAAAATGACATTAAAGAACCATCATAATTAAAAAACTTACCTGTGCTTTCTAATTTAAGGCATTTAAAACTATTAATTAACGATGCTGCACTATCTTTAGTTGAAAGAGTTGCATTTGTGCCACCCATATCAGTTCTTACCCATCCAGGATGAAAAGATACTACAGTAATGTCTTTTGATTTAAACTCTTCTGAAACAGAAACCATAACATTATTAACTGCAGCTTTTGAAGCTCTGTAGATTGTAGCATTTGAACCTTTATGCTCTTGAGTACCCATAATCGATGAAATTAAAATTATTTTTGCATATTTATTCAGTGATTTACTAAAATGCCTAATAGTTAAAATACAACCTAATACATTAACATTTAAAACTTCTAACATTTTTTTATGACTATGATCTTCATGAAAAAAATTTCCAAAACCATTATTTATACCTGCATTACATATCAAATAATCAATAGGATGAGTAATTTGATTGGAAACTTTCAAAATAGATTTTTCATTAACTACATCCATTTTAAAACGTTTAATTTTATCTGATTTGATTTTAAAAAGTTCTTTAGATCTCTTTTTATCTCTAAATGTTCCAATAACAAAATTTTTTTTTGCTATACTTTCTTTAACTAACTCTAAGCCAATTCCTCTATTTGCACCTGTTATCAAAATAGTTTTATAATTTGTCATAATTTAATATAAAATATTTATAATAAAATTAGAACTATTGATTACAATCACATAATATAAATATTTTTAGATTAAATTTTTCACTATTTAGTTCAGTTCATATTTTTTTAGTTGTGAAATAAAATATGCTATTATAATTAATAATATGATAATACAACTTGTTACTAGGACTTTTATTAATCAAAAAGAAGCTACTGCTTTTGAAAACTTTTTTTGTATTAAATGGAAAGACTTAATAAAAGAAATTCCTAATTGCAAACTTAGATTAATTCGTAATAAAAACAACCTAAATACTTTTAATGCTTTATGGGAATTTCCAGATAGTAAAACTCAAAATAGAGTAATGAAATTGATTAAAATTCATAATAAAAATTTTAAGGGAAGCATTGCTAAAAAAACTGTAAATTTTTCTGGTGAAGTAATAAAAGAATATTTTTTTGAAAAGAGTTGATTTAAGTTTTAGTGTATATAGCTAATTCCATTTTTATATAATTAAGATTAAAATAAATTTTGTAAAGTTATATCTATGTTTATATTTTTAATATATATTATGTAAATGAATATATCTCTTATTTATCTTAACTTTCCATTTTGGAGGGCAGAAACCTCAAGGATTGCATTATTTTTTGGCAATATAAGTTTTGAAGATAAAAGAATAACTAGCGAAGAATTTCAAAGAGTAAAAGAAAATGGAATTTTAGATGATGGAACTGTAATACCTTTTCATCAATTACCTTGTTTAAAAGTAGATAATCTCTCTATAGCTCAAACTGCGGCTATTTCAAGGTTTTGCGGTAAACTATCAAATTTATATCCTAAAAATGATAATATATTAGCTGCTCAGATAGACCAGTTTATTGACTTTTTAAATGATATAACAACATTAATTACCTCTACAAAGCTTGAAAATAGAGATGCATATTTTTTAAATAGCATAAATAGAAAGCTGTTTATTTTAAATAAATCTTTAAGTGAAAAACAAAATTATATAGTTAATGATTATTTTTCAATTGCTGATATTGCAACATGGAGTTTTATGTGTTGGTTAACAGGAGGAAATATAGCATCAGTGCCTAAAGATATTGCAAAAAATTATAATAACATTATCAGACTCTCGAAGAAAATAGATAAGCTAGATATTATTCAAAAATGGGTTAATAAAACATTTCCAAAAGAATATAGTAGGAATTTTTACTGATTTATTTAATTTGTTCTCTCATAAAGGCTACATTAGTTATTAAGCCAGGAAGTAACCATTGAAATAAAGCCACAATATTTTTTATTTCACTAATTTTTTTGTCTTTTTTTGCAGCATTTATAATTTCAATTGAATTTATTTTTTTAGGATTTGGTAACATCAGGGCTTCCTTGATTATAAAGTTATGTATTTCCAAAACTTTTTCTTCATATTTCTTACTTAATAAAGTCGGTAAAAAATGTTTCCATGACATTTCAAAATAACTAGGCCATCTGGCAAATGCTCTATAATCTGTATTAAGAAAAGTCAAATCTAAATTAGTTTTAATTGATTCATATAATTCTTTTAAACTATAATTTGCGTGGTGTTGTTCAATAAGCAACATATAATTTTTATCATATGTTATGCTAGGATTATTATTATTTTTGAAAGGTTTAGTATTTATGAGCTCTCCTTTATTTAATAATATTCTAGCAATAGTTGCCATGATTAAGTAGGGCATATTTCCGGTAGTGAAAATTAGATTAACTTCATTTATTTTTTTAATTTCATAATTATTATACCCAATTTTTTTTAATTTTTTTATCAAAGGTTTTGGTTTTAATTCTAATGCTTTCTTTTTTGAAATAATTACTAATTTTTTACATAATTTATTAAACTCAATGCTTTTAGTTAATGGATATATATATTTCCATAAAGCGTTATAAAAAAATGGATATTTTGCAAATGCCATAGCCACTACTCCCATCCAAGGAACGTTGAAAGCTAATTTAGTATTCTTATAACTTTTTTTAAGGCTTCCTTTAGCTAAATATTCAGGAGTTACAATTATATTAGGAACTTGAATAGGTTTTTTTCTTGGAAAAGAATATTTCATTAATTTAGTTTAACTAAATAATTAATATAGTAAATATCTCTATATTTTAAAACTTTTCTAAACATCTAGAAATATAATATTTATTTTAGGTTGCAGATTCTATAATATAATTATAGAGAGTCGTTAAAGTTTAATTGTAAGAGGTAATGTATCCAAAATTTATTTATATGCATATTGATGCTATTAAATACTAATATGAGGATTTATAAAAATAAACAATTAGTTGTAAAATGTATGTTAGAAACTGTAATTTAATATGAAGTTTATAATATTTTCAATTATTTAATTTTAACTTCTCAATATTTATTATTTAGTAGTTTTCATTGTTATGTATAATATAAGATAACTATGTTAAAATTTAATAGAATATACAATTAATCTTATTGAATAGCCATAAAATACACCCAACCATAATACGCTATGAGATTTTAGTAACGTTTTAATGTCTAGATTCATATTAGCAAATTCTATATTTATAGATATTAATCCTATTAAAAAACATAACCAGCCTGCATAAACTGCTCCATTTCCTATTTCAATAAAGTAATTATTTTGTTTGGAATATGCATATGCTATAGTTATTATTGAAACAATTATAATTGAAGGGAAGTCAATAAATAGTAATGGCATAGCAACAGATTTGCTAACTTCAATACAAGTTCCTAAAAGTACCAAAAAAATTATTACAGGACTTATTATTTTTTTTATCATATTTTCTCCACTAATTAAAAAATTATATAAACCAATATGAAAATAATAACATTTCTCAAAATAAAAGATTGTAATTACCTGAAATCAAAAATATATATAAAACATATTGTTTTAATTGATATTATTTTTAAACATTTCTTTGTTAAAAGCTATTTCACTTCGAACACATTTACTGTAATTAGTTATCTTTTCATCTATAAATATTATTTTTAATATCCTTTTGTTACTTTTTTTATAGTTAATGAACTCTGATAATATTTTGTAATTTTTTTTTTTATTTATAAAAATAAATTTATCATCTAATGCTTTTTCACATAATGCTAAAGTTTTAAAAGTATAAGTATTACTTATTTTAGGAGTAATATCTGGTTTTGAAAAATACAAAATAACTGATACCAATGTATATAACATAATAAAAAAATAACACATGATATTATATAAAGAAAGAATAAGTCTAATTTTATATTTTATCTACAAATATTACTTAGTTTCTAAATTTTTTTTTTAATAGTTTCTATTTTTTAAACGTTATATAAACAATGGATATGATAAAGAGGCTAAAGTTTTCTTGAGCTTGTATATTTTTCAGAAAAAGAAATTAAAGGTAATATGTTAGGAAATAGAATAGGTACTTTTATTGGTAGATTTAAGTTTATTTAAAGAAAATATACTTGGAAGTATTTTATAGTAACGCCTATATTATTCAATGGATGATGAATACTACCTATTGCAAGAAAGTTTAAAAAATTCACCATATGATATTTATTAAATAATAAATTTATTTATTTACATGAAAATAAATAAGATTTATAAAAATTAAGAGTAACTTTATCATTCAATGATACTTTATTCAGTAACAATTTTTTTGATTTCAGATAAAAGTACTTTATTATTGAAATTAATAAAAACAATTAAATTAATATATAAAGTAATTATAATTAATTATGATAGAAATTGCAGTAATTGGAGCAGGTTTAACTGGTATCACTATATCTAGTTTACTTAAAAAGAAAGTTAAACTTTGTATATTTGAAAAATCTAGAGGAGTAGGCGGTAGAATAGCTACTAGAAGAGCAGAACCATACCAATTTAATCATGGTGCACAATATTTTAAAATTGAGAATAAGGAATTTAAGGATTTTTTAAATCCATTGATTAGAAATAATATTATAAAACCTTGGAAAGCTAATCATATAGAAATTGAAAATAAGTTAGTTATAAAAAGAATTAAAATAAATAATAATAAATATTTTGCAGGTTTTCCTGCAATGAACTCAATAGTAAAATATTTAGCAACTAATGATTTTTTTATCAAACTTTCATGTAAAATTGTCAAAATTGAACAAGCTTTGAATAAGTGGTATATTATTGATTCTGATAGTGCTTGTTATGGCCCATATGATTGGATAATTTTTACTATTCCTCCTAATCAAGTTTCAGAAATTTTGTGTAAAAAATTTAAATATTTAGATATTATTAAAACAATTAAGATGAAAAGTTGTTTTTCTTTAATGCTCGGTTATAATGAAATAAAAAAATTTAACTTTGATACAGCACTATTTTTAGATGAAGATATTCAGTGGCTTTCAAATAATAGAAAATATTTTAAAGATCGTGAGTATAATAATTTATTGATTAATTCCTCATATAATTTTGCTAAAAAAAATATCAATAGTTGTAAAGAAAAAATATCTGATTATTTGCTCAACAAAGCTTCAGATATTCTTAATTATAAATTTAATAATTACGATCACATGGCGTTACATTTTTGGAAATATGCTACATCAGAAAATAGAAATGATTATGGTTCGTTTATTGATGCAAATTCAAAAATCATAGTCTGTGGTGATTGGTGTATGAATGGCAAAGTAGAAGGAGCATTTTTAAGTGCTAAAAATGCAGTTAATAAATTTTTAAACCACATTTAATTAATATTTTATTTTTTATAAATTTGATATAAATTATTATCTATATTCAATTATTATTATTTATAAGTTAAAAATATTAGCAATAAATAATCATTTTATGTAATAATAGTTCATTTAGAGATATTATTAATTATTTTTCATCATTTAAATAAATGAATATAGAAAATCATGTTATAAAAATTTATAATACTGGAAATTCCAGTGTATTGAATTATGAAAAAAGTTTATTGGCGGATCCTTTATCTGAAGAAGTTAGAATTAAGCATTTTGCAATTGGACTAAATTTTATTGATATCAATATGAGAAATGGTAATTATTCTATTAAATCATATTCTCCAGATAGTAAGGTGCCATATATATTAGGTGTTGAGGGTTCTGGAAGGATTGAATCATTAGGTAAAAATGTCAATGGGTTGAAAGTAGGAGATAGAGTTGCACACTGTATGAATTTAGGAACATATTCAGAGTTTATGAATGTAAATGCTAATAAACTTTTTACTATTCCTCGAAATATATCATATGAAATTGCTGCTGCATCTACATTAAAAGGATTAACAGCTCATTATCTTATTAAAGAGTTAGGTCAGGTTAAAAAAAATCAAATAGTAGTTGTGCATGCTGCGGCTGGAGGTGTAGGAAGCCTTTTATGTCAATGGGCCCATTTAATAGGTGCTAAAGTAATAGGTGTTGTTAGTACAGATAAAAAAGTAGCTCGAATAAGAAAAATAGGTGCAGATTTTTACATAAATTCTAGAAAACAAAATTTCTCAAATGAGATTATGGAAATAACAGAAGGAAAAGGAGCAGATATTATTTATGATTCAGTAGGAAAAAGTACTTTACAAAGAGGTCTTAGTTGCTTAGCAGATAGAGGAAAATTAGTTAGTTATGGAAATTCAGCTGGACTTCTTGAACCAGTTGATATTAGTGTGCTAAAACCTATATCAGGCTCAATAATATGTGGAGGTTTATTAACATTCATAAAAAATAAACATGAAAGAAAAAACAATGCTGAAGAGTTATTTAATTTAATTACAAAGGGCAAGTTAAAAGTAGACATAAATCAACGTTACAGACTCAAAGATATTTCTTTAGCACATGATGATATTGAATCAAGAATTACTTCTGGCTCAAGTATAATATTACCTTAAATATATTTTATAATCTTTTTAGAAATTTTTATTATTGTATATTTTTTTTTTATAATAATTTTTATACCAATTAGTATAATATATAATACTTTAGTTTATAAATATTATAGCTTATAATTATTTCTTTAAAATAATAAACTGTATTATAAACATGGAGGTATATATGAATTATTTAAAAATTTTCTTTTTTTCAATATTTTTAATTTCTTTTATGTCTAAATCTATTTCTAAAGATTTTGGTACTGAGGAGGAAGCAAAAAATATGTTAAATAGAGCGGTAAATTTAATAAATTATGATAAGGCTTATGCACTAAATATATTTACAGAAAGAACAGGAGGTTTTAATTTTAAAGACTTATATCCATTCTGTGCGGATGATAGTGGTATACTAACTGGCCATCCTTTTAATGTAGGGTTTGATTTACTTGATTTTATAGATAGTGATGGAAAAAATGTTGGTGAAGAGTTTTTGAAAGTAGCAAAAGTTGGTAAAATAAATAAAGTTACTTTTAAAATTACATATCCTTTAGATACCATTAAGAAAAAAGATAAAGAATATATAAAAACTGCATTAGTCACAAAAGTTAGTGATCAAATATGTGCAGTTGGATACCATAATAATTAGAAAGGATAAACTATGAAAATACTTTTAATAACAATATATGCTTTTATATTTGCATTAAATTTAGCTAGTGCAAAGGAGTGTATTTATACTTATGAAACAAAACCTGAAGAAAGTAAATATACTAAACAATTTAGTATTGATACTGACAGAGAAGGCCATTCAGTAAGAATATTTTCTTTAGAAAGTACATATAAAGACAAGAATAAAAATTGTGAAGGACTATCTCTAGTTAAAAGTTATAATTGGGGTTATAGTGACTATATCAATAAAAACGGTCCTGTTAAAGGGCATGTTACTCAGATTTATAGTGACGGTAGCAAAATCTTTATGACTTTTGAGGGAACTAGCCAGAATCCAGGAGGGTCTAAAAATTTTACTAATGTAGGTTTTGTTAAAATAATTAGTGGTACAGGAATATATAAAAATATTTCAGGTTATGGTTTAAACAAAGGCGAATTTAATCCTGAAACAGGTTATTCTAGTTTTCAATTTACTTTAAAATATACTAAATAATTTAATGCTACTAAATTTATGAACGTGATTTAGTAACTGTAAATTATTAAATTACGTTCATGATTTTTACTAAAATCCTTTTAATTTTCCAGCTGACATGTATGCCATTTTTTTGACTAAGATAATTATAATAAATTATTAATTAATTATTTAAAGTTTAGGTTTTTTTAATAAATAAAGTTATAACTTCTAATGATATTGCCGTAAAACAATAAGATTTTTATTAAAACTTAATTAACTTAGTTTTAAGTAATAAATATGTATAAAAATAAGCTCAGTAATAAAATAGTAATAAAAATTGTAAATTAAGTAAAATAATTCTCATAAAATAACTATTTAAAAATAATATATTTCTCTTTGAAAGAAACAAAAAGAAGTAATAGCTAATAACCTGAACTATCTTTCAATAAAACTGTTAGTAATGCAGTGGGACTTATTATTTATCAGCTTTTTAAATAATAATTATATTATACGTAAAATGAAGTTTTAACATTCAGGAAAGATTTTAAAACTAAAAATCTTAAATAATATAACTTATAATATATGCAAAGAAAAATCCTATAAAATAAAAAAGTAACGAAAAAAAGTAAATATAGATACTTATTTTTCTAAGTACATTGCACGTTATTGCTTTTAAGGGGTCAGCAGGGCAGGGTGCATTTCTACTTTTCCATATTAAGAAACCACTAAATCCAATTAAAATACCAGAAGTTAAAAATAATATGTCTTTATTTTTAGATAATACTATTAGAAATGGAAAATTTGATAATAATCCTACTAAAACCGCTCCTGCTCCAATAGCAACAAATAATGCCGGCAGTGCACAACATACAAGTGTACCTAGACTTGTAAAGAGGCCTATGGATGGAAGTATAAGGTTTTTTAACGAAATAGGCTTCATATTAAATGCTTTTATCTATAGTTTCTACACCATATCCAGCATCTTCAAATAACTTTCGAATTACACTATCATCTAGTAAAATATTTTGTTTGAGAAATATTACTACTTTTTGATTATTTAAATCTATTTTAATACCTTTTACTTCTTGTCTTTTCATGAATACTTTTTCTATAGCTTGAGCACAAAAATCACATACCATACCAATAGTAGTAACATTCACTAGATTATCAGTTTTTACCCCACTAGAAAGTATCTCGATAGAGTCAGAAACTTCATGACTTTCATCATTATTGTCATGTGCATATCCGTTGTAAGTAATAAATAAGATTACTAATAATAAATTTAATTTTTTCATATTTTTTCCTAAAATCGTTTAATATAATTTAATAAAATGTTTTTATCTACATCAATACCAGCTTCAAATAAATTAGTAGACTTGAAAAACCTTAAAATTGCCGCAGATTTCAAATTATTATCTCCTGACGACATATAATTTAATTCGTACATTAACCATGTGTGGATCTCTCCATAACTTGCGATATATGGAGCAAATCCAACTCTAGCTTTCTGCAAAAATATATTAGCAATATTTTCTGATTTTATTAATTCTGAAGAATATGACACAAACTTGCTTCTAGTTTCCCAATCTGCAGAAAAATTTAGAGTTGAAACATATTCTTTTTTCTTCTCATTTTTTTTAAAATCAGTATATAAAAATCCTAAGCCAGATTTAAAATAAAAGTTAGCCTGAGATTTCTTAGTATTAATTCTTTTCAATAAATAATTCAAATTTAAATTATTTATCCAGAATTCTTTATCATTCCAATATTCAATATTATAACCTAAAGAATATTTTGAAGATGGTGTATAATGTATAAGAAGTGAATTACTCTGATAGTCATTAAATGACATTAAAGTCAATCCACCTACATAAGACACAGGTCTAGCTTGAACTAAGCTAGTAAAAGTAAATAAAATAATTATAAATTTTAAAGTTATTGCTATTTTCATTAATAATCCTTATTGTAAAAATAAGGTATACCGTAACGTAAAGGTCAATATGCTTATTTCAGAACTGTCAAAAAAATTAAAAATTACTAGACGTGCTATAAGGTACTATGAGGATATAGGTATTATTAAATCTAAGAGAATGAATAATAATTATAGATATTTTGATCAATCAAATATAGATAAGTTAAAATTTCTTGTAAGAGCAAGACATTTAGGATTTTCCTTAGAAGAATGTAAAGAATTAATTGTATTGTTTAAAAATGATAATAGAAAAAGCGAACATGTCAGAAATATTGCAAAAAATAAATTAATTATTATTACTAAGCAGATTGATGAATTAAGTGATTTAAAAGCATCATTAGAGTGGTTAATTAAAAAATGTCCTGGAAATAATAAACCAGACTGTCCTATTATAAGCGAGTTAGCAAAAGACTAGAATAAATATAAGGTAATGTTTAGATTGTTTTTTTTATCTAACCTAACACCTAAGTAGCTTTGCAAAATTCTAGAATTTGTAATAATAGCAAACATCACTACTTTTATAATTAAAAATTATTTTGCTAATAATTAAAAAACTGCTTAATTTTGAAATAAGTATTTTTTATGAAATAAAAGCCCTAATATAATTTTATTTACTATTCTTAAAAAACATGAGGTAATTATTAATTATTCAAAGGCCGTCTTTGGGCACGTATTTGATGAATAAAAGATGATGTTTAATTATAATATCTATAGCTTGAAGAGAAATATCTATTAGTTATAATTTAATTATGAAAATATATTTTCTTTTATTTTATTTTATTATTTTTCATCTTAAAAGTGATGATGATATAAATTATCAAGAAAAATTAGTAATTGCTACAATTAATAAAACTATGAAAAACTTAAAGAATAAACTTCAAATTGCTCTTAAAGATGGAGATATAGTTTCAGCTTTAAAAATATGTAGTGTTGAGGCTCAAGACTTAACAATTCTTAATAGCACTGAAAAAACGTCTATAAAGAGAATAAGTCTTAAATATAGAAATCCTGCAAACAAACCTACTAAGCAAGAAGCACTAATATTAAAGAGTTTTGAGGAAAAACTCCAATCTGGTACTGAATTCAAAGATTTAGTATTTAAGAAAACTACAACTAATTATAAAGAAAAAACATACATTTTTATAAAGGCTATTCCTGTCAAAGAAGTATGTTTAAATTGTCATGGTAGTAATGTTAGTAATAAAGTTCTCAGACAAATAAAAATAAATTATCCTGATGATAAAGCAATTGATTTTAATATAGGAGAAATCAGAGGTGCTTTTTCAGTTAGACATATTTTTAATTAATTAAAGCTTATTCAGGAGGCATTAGACCTAAAATTTATTTAATTGTAATTATGATAAATATTCTTGATTTTGAATTAGTCTAAGATTCTTATTATAACTATATGCAAATTAAAGTTGTTCTATTTATAAACAGATATAGATTATTTTATTATTTTTCTTCGTTGCAAATATTGCTAATAGTTTTGAGAATATAAGAATTACAAACGATAAAAGAAATATAATTACAACATACCAAATATCTGATTCTAAAAATTTATAAATTTTGTTCTAGATGGAACATTTACAGATAATTTAGTAAATTATGGTTATTTCTATATTAATGCATCTGTATATTAACTAACAATTATGATACTGTTTCACGATTATGCTTATTTTTTAACAAAAATGTAGTATTTCAGAAGATCTACGACAAATTTTAAGTAATTTATCTAATGAAAATAATATACAATATTAAATATTTGGAAATTGGAAAATTATTTTTTTATGTAAATAATAGTTTGATACAAGCTCATAAACTTTGATAATACTTAATTAAATATTATATACTAAGAAAATATCATAAGTCTCAAGATTCTAGAAACTTTAATTAATATAATTATTCTACAAACTGTAAAACAATAAGTTGTAGATAATATATGAGAAGATATAATTTAAGTATGAAATTTTTAATATATATAATTTTTTTTCTATTAACTTCTCAATATTTATTTGCAAAAGAATATAGTCTTGAATGGTATGGAGAGTTAAAACATTCACAATCTATAGAATTTCCCAGTAATAATATTTACAAAATAATAAATTCGTATGGATATTGGGAAGATAACAAGGGTAATTATGGAAAACTTAATTGTTTAGGTTGGGTAAAAAATATTAAAAATAATGAAATGCTTGAAGTTAGTTGTGAAGCTTCAGATAATGAAGAAGAAGAATTTTGGTTTATATTAAATAGAAATTCAGAAAAAGGCGCTGGTGTAGGAAAGACTAAATATATTGAAGGAACAGGTAAATATAAAAAGTTTATAGGAAAAATCTGTACATACGCCATAAATTATTCACAAGGTGGATTTTTTTACAAGCAAGTTTGTAATTAAAATTTTAAATTTATATATTATTATAACAAATATTTATAATCATATAGCTTAATTGTTCTTTAATCTCTCTTGATGCAGTACTAATATATTTATCACCAGCAGAGTCAATAACTTCAGTAGTAAGATTTATCAATCCCTTACTCATGATTCAAATATTTTTAATATTAATAGTAACTCCTTCAGATTTTTATTCTGGGTAACATGATTGCCAACCCAAAGTTCTTCGTCTTTATCTTAGCAATAATATCCATTTGATTTCTTTATAAATGCCCGATTAAATGTAATTTAAGCAAATAATTTACTAGTGTGAACTATAAAAACTATACTTACTAATAAAATAGTTGCAGATTTATTTACTTTACTCCTTTTAATGTTGAATAATTAGTATATATTTATTAAACCAATTGGTATAAAAATTTAATTATAATTTCGATTAATAAAATGATAAAAAAATTTAATATAAATGATAATACATTTATAAGATATAAAGTAATTGGAAAAGGAGCTCCAATATTATTGCTGCATACTATTAGAAATAGATTAGAATATTCTTATAAAGTTAGTGACTTATTAAAAAATACATATACACTTTATCTTCTTGAGCTTCCAGGGTTTGGAGAATCACCTATAAATACAAGTACGAGATATGACCAAAAATTTTTTACTAATTGTATAGTGGACTTTATAAAAGAAAATAAACTTAAAAATCTTATTATCGCTGGTGAGTCTATTGGAGCAGTTTTATCTGCAACTACAGCTTTTCAATTGCCAAAAATTGTAAAAAAGATATTTCTATTTAATCCTTATGATTATGACACATATTTTGGTGAAGGTATATCAAGAGCAAATTTATTTGCCAAATTTATATTATTTAATATTAGCTTGCCTTTAGTAGGAAATTTTTTTTCTAGTTTAGAGAATAAAATTATTCTTAAAAATATATTAAGGGGCGGTTTTTTTGATAACAAATGTTTGTCAAATGAATACTTAAATTTATTGTGTTCTTCTATTAAAAAAAATGGATACACATATCATTTTAGAAATGTACTTAAAAATTATAAAGGTTGGTCTGAATCTAAAAGTTTTTACAGTAAACTTAAAATTCAGACTAAACTAATATATGGTGATAAAGATTGGGCCAATGAAATTAATAGAAATGAAACTAAGACTCTATTAGGTTTAGATAATTACAATATTATAAATAATTGTGGACATTTTTCATTTTTAGAAAAGCCAAGAGAAGTAGCAGATATACTTAATAGTTAAAATAAAAATAATTTATTTACAGATTTTCAAGACCAGAGATTTTCTTCACTAAGTAATTTTACTTAATTACCTGATATCAAAATATACAAAATTTGTCATTTTAAATTAATAGCCTTTTATTTATAAACATTATTTTAAAATATTCAGTAATTATACAACTATTGGATATACATAAACAGTGCTTTCAAGTATCTATTTTTTTACTATCTTCTTTTACAAATATTTTATTTTTTAATAAATAATTTACATTTAATCTTTTTTAAATAATATGTGTTTATGAACAAATTATTAAAAATTTTAATGTTAATAACTTTATTTACAAAAACTGCAAATTCTTTTGAACTTATTACAAACTCTCACTTAAAAGTTACACTTAAAACTTATAATTTACCTAATGGCAATAAATTTTCAATTTATGAGGGAGAAGGGACTTGGACTGATAATTATGGTAATTATGGAACAAATACTTGTAGAGGCGTAGTTAAAACTGATGATTTAAATAAAATAGATTTAGAAATAATGTGTGAAGGAATAGATAAAAATGATTTTAAAAATTGGTCTCTGACTAAAAGAGTCTCTGATGATTTTGAACAAGGAGTAGGAGTTAATGAATATATAGATGGTACTGGCGTATGGAAAAGATTAAAGGGATTAAAATGTAAATATGCGACAAGTTATAAAAATAATGTTGGTTTTACTATAGAAAAATGCAAAATAAGTGAAGATCAGCATAAATTTTTATCTAGAAATGAATAAGAGACCTGTATTCATGATAACTGGCACTGGAGTTAGTGCTGTTAAAAAATTTGCTAATTCAGGGTACACCAACAACCAAGATCTGCTTGGTCTTTTGATGTAGAGCTGCGTCTTGATATAGAAAAATGATAATTTATAATTAATATAAAAGTCTTATAATAGCTATTTGTACTCAAATAAAAGTAGCGCTCTATTTGCATCAACTTTTACTGTCATGTGTTTATAAAAGTTCTCATTTTCTTTTCTTCATCGACCTATAATAACTTGTCCTTTTACATAAGCATTTTGGTCTGAATAAATATAAACCTAACTAGTTTTTATTGCATTAATTTTATTAAAAACTCTACTTACTCTCCATGATAATAAACCCACATCTTTTAAACTATTAAAAAACTCAGTTCCTGTTTTTTCTAAAAAACTTAAGTAATATTATAATTCTGGTTCACTTCTCTAGTCTAATATAAGAGTAGAAATTATTTGTGCTTTTTTTTCCGTCATATTTACAAAATTTTATAAATGATAGTTAGTACACTTTTATATTTTTAACATATCAAAAAAAAGTAATTATGTAAGCAATTATAAAAAAAGGGATAATTTTAGTACAATACTTATAAATATTAATGATACTAAAGAAATTTTTTTTCAGATAGTTATAATATTATAAAAGATCATGGATATTTTTTATTTTAAGAAAAGCCAAAAAAAAGTTGCAAGAATACTTGTAGTTTAAATAAATAATAACTTATAAGCATAGGTTTTTAATAACAGAACTTTCGACACAGCAGTAGACTTCCACTGAATTTATTAAAATCTAAATAATTAAGCTAAAGAATTGAATAAATACAAATGACAATTAAGTATTATTATTTAGTTTGTTCATTGCCTCAGCAACATCATTATAAACAGCTTTTGCAGTATCTCTAGAGTTTATTATATCAAGACTGTCACTAAGCTTTATAAAATCTTGCAAAATGTCCCAATCATATATTTGTTTACATACTGGTATAGTAGTAAATATAGCAAAAGAGGAATAAATGTCAGCATAAGAAAAATTGTTGATCATATAAGGATTAAGAGTTGATTTTTTTTCTAATGATTTAAGTCCCATATGAATTTTATCTTTGATCATATCAATATTACCTTCTGGTTTTTTTCCTCCAAAAAAAATAAAAGGATAAAAGTTTCTTGCCTGCAGTTCTATATAAAATTGACATATGTTTATAATCTCTATTGTTTTAGCAAACTCTAAAGGATCTTCAGAAAATAGCTTAATATTAGGAAAGGCTTTATCTAAAAAAGAAAAAATAGCAAGTGTTTCTGATATATATTCTCCTTGATACTCTATTATTGGCAGTGCCCCTATTGCTGACTTTTCGAGAATAGACTTATCATTAGACATACTATACGGAAGAGTTTCTATCCATTCATAGTCTATTTTTTTTTCTTTTAATGCAAATTTAATCATTGAAGAATGATTACTTAAACTTAATCCATAAACTTTTAGCATAAAGGTTTCCTTTCAATTTTATATAGTTAAATATAATTAATTATCTGTGAATATACAATTTTATTAAATATTTTTAAAATTTATTGTTCTTAATACTCCGGTTTCATAAAGATCTCTATAGGCAAACTTTTTAAACGATTTATGAGCTAATAACTTACAAAAAAAAGAATAAGATAATTTATATTTTTTTTTATTTTTATAAAATATACTTTCTTTTTCCTTTCTTAGATATCTCATTGCTTTAGTTTCATAAAATAAAAATTGACTTAGTTCTGCAAAAAAGCATATATCTGCAATAGTTAAATTATTTGAAACTAAGTATTTTTTTCTATTTTCTTTTAAATTTTTTTCTATGCCATTAAGAAATATAGAATAAGCATTTTCAGCCATATCTATAAGTTGTTTAGAAATTTTTTTATTTGAATATAATGCTAAAGTATAATTTTGAGTTAAAGTAGCAAAAACTAAACATGCATCTAAATAGCTATCAATAAGCGATTTATCAAATGCATTTTTTCCGTATATTTTTCTTTTTTTTCCTAATCTAGCAATAACTCTTAGAATACTATTAGACTCAAAAATGCCTATACTACCTGACATATTAAAAGCAACTGGAACAGTGCCATAAGGATTTAATTTTAAAAATTTTTCTGTTTTAATTAGATTGCCCTTAAATCCTTTTTGTGCTTTTATATTAGAGTTATCAAATAATTTTTTATCTTTTTCTGATAATGGTATTGCATTAAAATCCCACAACCAGTTTTTTAAATTTTTAGGACTATCGCTTCTTAATTCAATATTTACTCCTTGTATGTCAGCTACTACCAGTGCTTTCCATATTCTTGGATTCGGTAAATATGTAAAGATTCTTATTTGATTTTTTTTCATAATATGGATTAAATGAATTATTTATTTAAACTATTAATCATTTTATATAATATACTGTATGGTATTTAATTGAAAGGAATTTTTATGAATAAGAAACCTGTATGTATGATAACTGGTTCAGGAGAAGGAACTGGAGGTTGCACTGCTAAAAAATTTGCAAAATCAGGATACTCAGTTGCTATGTTAGCAAGAACAGAAAGCAGACTCAAAAGATTTGAAAATGAATTTCCTAATTCTAAGGGTTATGTATGTGATGTCGCTGATACACAAAAGCTTATGCAAATCTGTAAAAATATTAAATTAGAGTTGGGTCCCCCTGAAGTTTTGATTCATAATGCTGTAAAAGGAAATTTTGAGACACTTTTGGATGGAAAACCTGAGTGGTTAGAAGAAAATTTTAGAATTAATACAAATTCTTTAATGTATCTTGCTCATGCTTTAATACCTGATATGTTATTAGCAAAAAAAGGTGTTATTATAGTTACGGGAAATACTGCAGCTAAAAGAGGAGTAGCCAATACTCCCTATTTTTCCCCTACTAAAGCAGCACAAAGAATTTTAGCACAGTCATTAGCAAAGGACTTTGGTCCAAAAGGTATTCACGTAGCTTATTTAATTATAGACGCTTTTATAAACACACCATGGACAAGAACTAGAATAGAACAACAGTTTAATAAACCAGATGAGATCTTTGCTCAGCCTAATGATATAGCTGAAGAAATTTATCATATTGCCCAACAACCAAGATCTGCTTGGTCTTTTGATGTAGAGCTACGTCCTGATATAGAAAAATGGTAATTTATAATTAATATAAAAGTCTTACAATAGTTATTTGTGCTCAAATAAAAGTAGTGGACTATTTGAATTAGCTTTTACTGTCATGTGTATATAAAAGCTCACATTTTTTTTCATTGAATTATAATGACTTATCCTTTTACATAAGCATTTTGGTATGAATAAATATAAACCCAATAACATTTGCAAAGTTGGCTAATTTTCAAAACTGAAGATTGATTTACTAGACTATTAAATGACGAGTTAAAGAAGAAATTTCATCATAATAACTAGTAGTTTGTTTTTTTATTTTAAGTAATATATGATCGTGTTAATGAAATATTTTTTTTTTATTTTTTCTCTATTTCACTTGAGTAATTGCTTTTCTGAAGATTACATTATTGAATTTCAAGCAAAAGTAAAAAATTTAATAGAATATAATTTTTCTGAAACAAAAAATTTTAAAAACTATGATTTAGAAGGAACATTTACTGATAGTTATGGTAATATTGGAATATTTGGAGCAGTTATAATTGCAGATATAGAGAACGGTAAGTTAGTAAGGCTTGATTCAACAGCTGAAAATATATACTCAAATAATGAAAGGTTTTATTTCAGGGGAATTAGAGAAAAAAGTGATGTAGATGCTGGTATTGCATATAATACAATAATTGGAACCACAAAAAAACTTAGGCCTTTAATGGGAACTAAGTGCACTACAAGCGTAAGATATTTAAAAGATGCAATATTTGGGATAAACAAATGCAAGCTAAATGACAAATCAAAAAAAATATTAAATAATATTAACTAATTTATAAAATTTTTAAGAATATTTTAAATGCTAGTAATTTAAAAATAAAAGTGGTAATAAAAAAAATAAAATATATGTATCTATTTACATTTTATTAATGTAACACTAATTATCTTTTAATTTTAATTCTAAGGACAAAATGAATAAATTTGATACTTTTGCTTTAAATAAGCAAATAATTAAAGCATTGGACTGTGCTAAAATTATCAAACCAACACCTATACAAAATAAAATAATACCATTAATTATTAAAAAATCTGATGTATTAGGAGTAGCGCAAACTGGAACTGGGAAAACAGCAGCATACTTATTACCAGTATTACATAACATAACTAAATATAGTACTGTATATAAAAAAAAATCATGTAAATCTATAGTGATTGTTCCAACTAGAGAATTGGCAATACAAGTTTTCGATAACTTGAGAAAATTTTCTAAATTTCTTTCCTTGAGAACATGTTTAATTGTTGGAGGCGTTAAACCCGGTCCACAATTAAAATCACTGTTAAAAGGTGTTGATGTATTAATTGGTACTCCCGGAAGAATTATGGACCACGTTAATACACGTGGTCTGATATTAAATCATACAGATACAATAATATTAGATGAAGCAGACCAGTTAATGGATTTAGGTTTTTTACCTGTTATAAAAAAATTATCACATAATTTACCAAAAAAGAGACAAACAATTTTAATAACGGCAACGATGCTAACAAATATAAAAGATCTAGCCATAAAATTTTTAAATAATTATAAAGAAATTAATTTAAGTCCTAAGGCTTTACCAATTTCAAAAATAAAACAAAAAGTAGTAAAAGTAACAAATTCAGATAAACTAGTAAATTTAAAATCAATTATTGATAAAGAGAATATATTTCAAGCGATTATTTTTACAAGAACCAAAAAAAGGGCTGATAATCTAGCTAAGAGTTTAAATAAAAATAAATTTAAAGCTATGTCAATACATGGTGATAAAAGACAATCGCAAAGAATTAGAATTTTAAATGATTTTAAAAATAGTAAATTGAATTTTCTTATAGCTACAGATGTTGCTGCAAGGGGCTTAGATATAGATAATATTATGTTTGTTATTAACTATGATTTACCTACACAGCCAGAAATTTATGTACATAGAATTGGAAGAACCGCAAGAGCCGGAAAAGAAGGTATTGCTATTTCATTATTTGATATAAATGAATTTAAAAAATTAAGAAGTATTGAAAAATTAATAGAAAAAAAATTTAAAGTTGAGATAATTGATTCAGAAAAAAAATTACAAAAATTTTCTGTAGGTAAAAATAATCAAATCAAAGATTCTTTAAAGGTTATTAAAAATAACAAAAGTAATGTCATAAAAATAAAATCATTTAAAAAAAAGAAAAAAAAAAGTCATTAAAATTATTCTAATTATTTTTATTTAATATATATTTATTATACCGAGTGGTATAATATACTTGTATTAATTCTTATTGTTTATAGAATTATTATATTTAATTTATTAAAGGAGTATTTATATGAAATTAGTTAAAATATTATCTATTATCTTTTTGTTCACTAAAGTTGTATTCGCTGACAATATGACAATGAAATATGGAGGAGACTGGACAAAGCAAACTGTTGTTGCAAATGGGGATTTTTTTCAAATGAGCGGAGCCTTTGTAGGGACAAATATTATGAAATTAGAAGGTGGGGAAGAGATTGTTACTAACGATATATGTACTGGTATTTTTACTATGGGTGTTGGTGGAAATGGTGCATGTAAAATGAAGGATGCTAATTCTGAAGACTTTTGGGTGTTAACTTGGTTTTGTGATGGTAGTAGTGTGCCTACCAAATGCAATGGAGAAGCTATAAGTGGAACAGGAAGGTTTGAAGGGGTTTCCGGAAAAATGACATGGATTGATAAATCTGGATTTGGGGAAGGTCAAGGTACATTTAATTTAAAAAAATAATTTTATTGAGTGCATAGGTGCTTTCCTATGCACTCTTAACTTTAATTCAGTACTCTATAGGTAAATAAATGTAAAATTTTTTTGCATATTTATATAGCTTATAATTCTATAATTTTTAGTTTTAAGAATAAAAATGAATTGCTTTATGATTGTGGCATTCAATCACTAATCAGATTTTATTAACTTTACCAAAATCTACATATATAGTTTAAAAGTTTTTTAAAACAAAAAAAAATGTTTATTACTATTTAATTTCTTTAACATCTATTAAGAATTTTTTTTAAATATTAATAAACATACTTGAATATTGTATTTCCGAGATGTCTGATATTTTATTATTTACAGTATAATTGTATAACTCTTTCCATTTTACTGAAGAATTATTAAAAGGAGTTTTAAATCTTTTATACGTATCTTTAATAATAGAATCCATTAGTTTATTTCTTTCTTGCTTAGTTTCAGAATAATACACATCCATAGAATAATTTAAGTCATTAATAATAATTTTTATAGCTTCTTCTGTACCTTTTTTAAAGTCTTTACATATATCAATATTATTTTCATAAAATTTTTTTGAAGTAAATAAGTCTAAAGCACAAAAATTTGGAATATTAACATTTTCTAAATAAATTTTTTTGACTTTTAATCCTTCTAATTTGCTTTCTACTCCTTCAAAATTTTCAAAACATAACCAGGCCGCATCCAACCCATCCTTGATATTTTTAATATGAAAAAAATCTTTTACTATAATATCTATTTTTTTATTTCTTTTTACAGATAAACTTTCTAAATGTTTCTTTATTATATCTAATGCTATAGTGTCAGTAACATTATTAGAAACAGGAGATGAGATTTTAACTATTTGGTCATCTAAAAGTTTTTTATAACCATTTTCACTAAAAATTATACCCCCATTGGTTTCAAAAAAATTTCCTAATGAAATAATATTTGGATGATACTTTTCTATTAGGTGCAATGGTTCGTTCGTTGCAAACTCAATGTTTCCTTTACTTAATTCACTAAATCCATCATAGTGATCGTCAGGCTCAATTATTTCAAGGTCTATATTTAACTTCTTAAATATATTCATATCCTTTGCAACAAGAAAAGGTAGATGATCAGGATTTAAAAACCACTCTAATGCTAATTTTATTTTCATAGTAGAACTCCATTAAATTTATTTTACAAAGTTGTGGTTTAATACTTAATGAGAATTCCTTCGCAGCATTACCTGCGCAGGTTCAATGGGTATATTCTCAGCCTGTATTAAGCACCCCATAAACTCATATTATATGAATTAATAATCAAGTCAATCATAATAAAATGCGGGTGAGTTAAGGGTTTGAGCACAAGAAACTCTTGCAAGTCTGCCGGTTTTTCAAGAACAAAGCTTTCTAGTATTTAGCAGACTTCACTGAACTTATTTAAAAAAAAAACAAATGTTATAGAAATTACTTAGTTTCTAAAATTTTTTTTTGTTTTTCTGTTATGTCACATTTATGATTAGAAAGTGAAGAAGAGTACTCTGGTAAATTAATAAATTTAATGCCGTATTTACATTTTGTTCCTATAAGAGTTTTCCACTTCCCAGTAGCATCTATAAAAATCATTTCTCCTAAACTAGAGTCTAATTCTGTATTAGGGATTCTTCTGGCTTTAAGCCAAGCTTTTTCATTATCACTAAAAGTATTTTCACATAAAAACTCAGAATCTATTATTATGTTATCTTTAGTCTTAAATGTTCCGAAGCAATAGCTAGCATTATATATCCCTAAGCCTCCACTACAAGTACCGTAATTAGAAAACTGAGAATACTTACTTCCGTCTGATAGTAAGAATTCTTTATCTATTCTAAAAGTTCCTCCGCATTCGAAGTTTAAATCAATGGCTATAACGTTAAACAAAAAGAAGTAAAAAAAAAAGCATAAAATTTTCATAAATAAAGATTAGTAAGATTATTAATATATTTCAATATAAGTTACTATTTTTACTATAATAATTGGGAGGTTTTAAAGAAACATAAAGAGTCGTTAAAGTTTATTTAAAACCATTATACGTAAATAAATTTGCATGCAACTCAACCATGCCTAAAACTCTAATAAAATTATTATAGCTAAAAACATCTTATTATTAAAACATTTAAACGAAGAGTCTATTTAGACGATTAAGATTATAAATTTTTTTTAAATTTCTAAAGGTAATCTGTTATCCTTAGCCCACTCATTTAGTGAGGCATCATATATAGTAATATTTTTATAACCAGTCATAGTCATAGCATACGCTAAATTTGTAGCTGCAATACCACCACCACAGTATGTAATTACCCTTTCCTTGTTAAAGAGATTATATTCGTTAAATATTTTTTTAAGTTCTTTAGTGGATTTATATAAATAAGTATTTTTATTAATCATCTCAGTACTAGGAATATTTACACTATTTTTTATGTGTCCTGGTCTACCATAATTAATATTCTCTATACCAGTATGAAGAGTTTTTCTTAAAGCATTGATTATAAGTACGTTTTGATTTTCAATATTATTTATTATTTCTTCTTTTTTACAGAAAAAACCTCTCTGATTTTTTCCAATAAAGTTATTCTTTGGATATTTTACCGGTAGTTTAGAGACTGTTTTATTTTCTAATTTCCATCTATCAAAGCCACCATTTAAAATAGAAATATTTGAAAAATTCACTGATTTTAACATCCACCAAACTCTTGTAGCCCATTGTATATTTCCTTTGCTATATAAGATAACATGTGTATTAGGACCTACCCCTTTTAGAGACATAATATTTGAAAAGACTTCTAAATTTGGCATCATAAAATCGTATTTAGAATTTTTATCAGATAATTCTAATACATCTAGAAAATCTGAGTTAGGAATATGCTCTTTATCATAATCAGGTTTACCTGAAAAAATTTTATATATTTTATTATGTTGAGGTTTTAACCAAACTGTACAATCAAAAATTCTAAGATTAGCGGCGGTAAGATTCTTTTCTAGCCAATTACTGCTTATTAATATTGGATATTTATCTATTGCTCTCATATCATAAAATTATATTTGATTGCAAAATATATACAATATTAGTTTTATAAATTTAATTGATGTATTCATAAATAGTTTAATTTAAGCTTTATAAAGCTTATTTGGTGTAGGAATTTTTATATTTACATGAGTATAAAGACTCTTAAAATACTAATATAAATTAGTCTATTTTAGTTTACTTATAGTTGAGAAAATTATAAATAAATATACAATTAATACATGATTAAGGTAATATCATTAGTTTTTTTTGTTTCTTTTAATCTTATTGGAGATGATTATATTCTTAATTTAACAGGCAAAAGAGTTTATAATAATGAGCATAACTATACTAAAAAAGATAATTATAGAATATTTGAAATAGAAGGAGCTTTTACCGATAATTTAGGAAATTATGGTAATTGGAGTACTATTGTAAATGCAGAAATAGAAAACAATATGTTAAAATATCATGCCTTTAGTCTTAAATATTCCTATCAAGACGGCTCAATAGTTTTTGCTAAAGGTAACAGAACTAATGAAGAACTTGAACAGGGAATCGGAAAAGCTAAAT
>MDTB01186393.1_pt1 | contig 97748 bp, 114 predicted proteins | sample 811161 | NCBI WGS metagenome assembly MDTB01 (sample SAMN05326650, study PRJNA326480) | marine metagenome | isolation source: seawater | place: Mediterranean Sea | collected 2009
TGGTGGTGGCATCATTATATGGGATGTGCAAATCATGGATTAGGTAATAAAGATAAAGCTCAAAATCATTTTAATAAAATTGCAGAAATTTTGGGCGATAATACTTTAGAAAAAATGAAAAAGGGTATGATAATCTGGCATGAAATGACTGTTTATGAAGAAATGATGCCAGTTTATTTAGAATATGGTTTGAAATAAAACCAAAAGCAAAAGCGTAAATTTAAAAGTCTGCTTAATTTTGGTGCCAAAATGGTGCCAAACTCCATCATATTAGTATGGGATTCTATAGTATTCTATGCACATAAAACCTTAATAAAGCTTAGAAAACCAACACTTTTTTACAAAATGTAGACGGGTTCGAGTCCCGTCACTCCCGCCACCATTTCTGAAACCTTGCGGTTATTTGTGCAGAGTATCTACAAGAGTTTAATACCAGAACATTGCAAAGTATTTTCTTTATTAAAACTTGACCAATTCTTTTTATTATTTGATTATTAATTAATGAATGTTCCTGATAATACGATCATTACTCACTATTCAAAAAACAAACTATATGATGTTATTATAGAGGCTATTAAAAATTCTGGAATTAATTTAAATAAATTAAAAGTAGAAGATTTTAAGAGTGTAGATGAATTTCATATAGGCGGACTTCAAGCAACACTTAATTTACTTGATCAGTTAAAAATAAAACCTGAAACAAAGATTTTAGATATAGGCGCAGGAATTGGAGGTCCGGCTCGTTTAATTTCTTCTCATTATAAGGCAAATGTAACAGGTATAGATTTAACTCCTGACTTTGTAGAAACTGCTATAAAAATTAATGATTTATTGGGTTTAAATATTAAATTTCAGATAGGAGATGCTTTAAATATACCATTTAATGAAAATGAATATAACTTAGCCACTCTTTTACATGTAGGTATGAATATATCAGACAAAAATAGGCTATTTAGTGAGGTGTCAAGAGTATTAAATAAAGGAGGTATTTTTGCAATTTATGACGTAATGATAATAGCAGAGGGTGATTTAGAGTTTCCAGTTCCCTGGGCTTCAATACCTAATGCTTCTTTTGTAGAAGGTCCAAACAATTATCATGACGCTGCAATTGCCAGTGGCTTTACCTTAATATCAAAAAGAAGTAGAGAAAAATTTGCCTTAGAATTTTTTAATAATCTTAAAAAAATAGTTGAAAAATCAGGCCCTCCAGCAGTGGGGCTAAACTTAGTAATGGGAAGTGATTCTAAAATAAAAATAGAAAACGTCGTAAATGCAATAGAGAAGGGTCACTTAGCACCTGTTGAAATGATTTTTGTAAAAAATAATATACATACCAAATAATATTTTAAATTAACTAGTTTTTATCAATATAAAAGAGTAAGACCTTAAAAATTTAGTTGATTTAGGTGCATATTTGGTACAGGAAAATATCATATGAACACGCTAATACAACCATTATTTATGGTAATCATACCTTATGTAACTAAAAGAAAACCAAACTTTTTATTGCTGTATCTAAGGGGTTTAGAGTCCCTGATAACCCCCGCGACGGCATAGCGGGGGAGCAGAGCCTCTTCCCTGATTCAAGGGGGTCCTTTTAGATCAGATTTATGTCACAGGGTGTGATGTTTGACTGATTATAATACTATAAGTTTTAATAATTCTATTATAGACTTTAAACAATTTACTTTCTTGATTATATCAAAATGATATTACTCAAACTTAAGGGAGGAAGTTATGGAATATATGCCTGTTTCTTTCTGTGGTGGCCGTCCCATTTCATGGGTACTTCTAATCACTTCTTAGGAAATAATGAAAAGGCTCTAAATCACTTTGATAACATTACAGAAATTTTGGGTGATAATACTTAAAAAAGATAAAGAATGGTATGATAATTTGGCAAGAAATGTCTGTTTATGAGGAGATGATGCCAGTTTATTTGGAATATGGATTAAAATAAAAATAGAATTATAAATTCTAAAAATTAGTCTATTCTCATCTATATAATTTTTTTTTATCAAACTCTTTACAAATTAAGAATTGAGTTCCCTTAGAATTTTTTAAAAATTTACCACTCCCATTAGAGGTTATATTCAGGGTTTTGTATTTTTTTCTTTCAACTTTTACTAGGTAGTTTTCACAATCTTTTTTTTCGGAAAAGAACACATATTTCTTCCTTTCTAAGCTTTCATATTCAGCCATTACAGAAGGAGGAAGGCCATAAATAGATAAGAAATAAATTAGATAAACCTTCATTAGAAGTTATTATTTAACTGTTAGGCTAGAAATAGGTATCTAATATGGGGTATTTTAACTTTTCACAAACTATAAATTTATTATTTGTTATATTTACTAAATATTTTGAGTCCTCATAGAATTCTTCACGAAAATTTATAAAATTATATTTTACTTTTTTAGTAAGATAAAGTTCACAATCTTTATTGTTTTTAAATGCAACAGGTAAAAACTCAGGAGGTGAACCCATAAATGTAGTAAATATTATAATTACAAAATACCCCATTTTTATTAAAGTATTCCGTCTATTGCTTTTATAGCTGCCGCTGCGCACTGTTCATCTTCGTCAGCACTTGCTCCACTAACTCCTATAGCGCCTAAAAGAATTCCTGACTTAGTTCTTATGGGAAGTCCACCAGCAAAAGCAACTAAATCTTTTGAAAATGCTAACCCTGGAACTACTCCTCCGGTTTTGTCTTTTCCATAAACTAATTCTTCTATCATCCTCGTAGGAACTGGAATTCCAGCAGAAGAGTTGGCTTTTTTTATAGCTATATCTATACTAAGTAAATAAGCATCATTTTGTCTTCTAAATAAGACTAAATCATTTCCTGTGTCAACTATAGCTATATTTACAGGATTATACCCACTCTTCTTTTGATCTGCTTCACAAGCATCTGCCATTACCTTAGCCATTGATAAATTAATCACAGGTTTAGACTTTAATGCGTGCCCATCAGCAAAAGCACTAAAATTAAATGGTAGTAGTATTAAAAATAAAATTAATTTAATCATAAATTTTCCTTATTAAAATTTCAAAAATATCTCTCAGAATATTTCTCAATGAGAATAATTATTATTATCAATAAAATTTGTTATTGTAAACCTTTTATTATAATTTAAATATTAATATTCCAAGCAATACTAAATACATGATATTCTTTGATATTCCTACAAAGTAATACATAACAAAACCTGAATAAATATTACTGATAGAGAAAGCCACTCTGAGACTTCCCTGGACCTTCAAGTGTGCTTAAGTCTGCTATGTCGCTTGTTTTCCCCTCAAGTAAATTTATTTAATTTATATATACATATTTTAATCATAGTAATATTTTATACGATTTTTCCTCTTTAAATTAATTACCATACATTACAAGACTATTTAGATAAACTATAACAGCAAGCATAATTGCGGTTTTAGTTTCATCTTGTGTAACACCTACTTTTTTTAGCCATAGCAGTGTACACTACTATATAATATTAACATTTCATTCCTACAGCTGCAGATAATTCAAATGTTTTATAACCAAAACCACTATTTTTTTTGGTATTCAGCCATTTTATTAGTAAAAATGGATATGATTGTTTAAAAGATTAAGGTTCAAATTAACTAAAAAATTAGGTTTAATTTGATCATCTGCTTTTATTAAAAATATATTTTATAAAATATGTTGTAACTTTCAATTATTGTGTTATTCAATCATATTGATTGATTTCTATCTAACTCTATTTCTATCAAATTATTAAAATTTATTTTAAAAATATAAGAGAATTATAAGTATGTACCTCAAAAATGAATGGCTTGGGAATATTCGTGGAGATTTATTGGCAGGGGCAGTTGTAGCTTTAGCTTTAATTCCTGAAGCAATTGCATTTTCAATAATTGCTGGAGTAGATCCGAAGGTTGGTTTGTATGCATCTATTTCCATAGCAATTCTCATATCTTTTATTGGTGGAAGAGTGGGTATGATTTCTGCTGCAACTGGTGCTATGGCATTAATAATGGTTAATTTAGTGAAAGATTATGGTCTAGAATACTTATTAGCAGCAACCATATTAGCCGGTCTAATACAACTTATAGCTGGTTTATTAAGAATTGGAGCTATTATAGACTTTGTTTCTAGATCAGTAGTAACTGGTTTTACAAACTCACTTGCTATTTTGATTTTTTTAGCTCAAATACCTGAATTATATAATGGTAATATAGAAATGTATATGTTAGTAATTTTGGGCTTATTTATTATTTATACGCTTCCACTTTTAACAAATATTTTTCCATCTCCACTTGCTTGTATAATAACTTTAACTTCAATAGTTTTTTTCTTTGATGTTGATGTTAGAACTGTTAGTGACATGGGAGATCTTCCTTCATCTTTGCCTTCATTTATTTTTCCTAATATTCCAATATCTATAAATACATTGCTTATTATATTACCCTATTCATTTGCATTAGCTGCAGTAGGAATTTTAGAAACCTTACTAACTGCTACGGTAATCGATGAGATGTCAGATTCTAATAGTGATAAGAATAAGGAATGCAGAGGACAAGGTATAGCAAATATATTTACGGGATTTTTTGGAGGAATGGCAGGATGTGCTATGATTGGTCAATCTGTAGCTAATTTTAAATCTGGAGGAGTTGGAAGATTATCAACTCTATCTGCAGGAATTATTTTAATGCTCTTGCTAGTAATTTTTAGTGAAGTTTTAAAAGCAATTCCTATGGCTGCTTTGGTTGCAGTTATGATTATGGTGTCAATAAGCACTTTCAATTGGGCATCTATAATCAATTTGAAAAAACATCCCAAGCATTCAAGTTTTGTCATGATATCTACAGTTGCAGTAGTATTATACTCTCATAACTTGGCATTGGGTGTTTTAACTGGAGTATTATTAAGCTCTTTATATTTTGCTAAAAAAATTGCTATGTATCAAAAAATATCCTTATTAAAAAAAAATAACTCATTTTATTATACAATTAAAGGTCAAGTTTTTTTTGCATCAGCAAATAAGTTTATTAGATCATTTGTGTTTGATAAAAAAACTAAAAAAATAAATATTGATGTAAGTGAAGCACATTTTTGGGACTTGTCTGCAGTTACCGCTCTAGATAGAATTGTAAAAAAATATAAAAATACAGGTGCCAAAGTTAATGTAATAGGTTTAAATTTGGCAAGTAAAACTATAGTCAATAAATTAAGCGAAGTAGAAAACAAGGAAATAGATATATTATAATAGAATTTTAATCAGTATGTTTGTTTAAATATAAAATATTTTAAAATTCCAGCTTTATTTTTTATGGTTATTGACATGACAGTATTTATTTGACAAAAATTATTTAGATATTATGAAAAATAAAAAAAAAGTATATAATATAAATTTAACCACAAAAAGTGATGTAGATAATGATATCAATAAAAATTGGGAGCATGATAATCAAGCTTGGTGGGATTGGTATATAACATTAGCAGATAATAGCAATGAATCTTATAAAAGCAGAATAATAGATTTGCCCAAGATTACAAATGTTAGTATACCTTCGTTAAAAAAAATTAAAAAAGAACTATCCTCACCATACGATCTTAAAAAAAGTCAGCTAGATTACTTTGATAAGAATGGTTTTATTAAACTACCTAATGTTTTATCTGCTGGATTGGTGACAAAGTTAAGAAAAGAAATATTATTGTCATTGAGGAAAAAATTTAATTTAGATAACAGTAACCGTTTTCTAAGTTTAGAAATGATCTGGCTTGAAAATAAAATTATTAGAGAGTATGTATTGAGCAGTAGAATAGCAAAGATAGCTGCTGATTTACTTAGAGTAAAATGTCTTCGACTTTATCATGATAATATTCTTGCAAAAGAACCAGGCTGTGGAAGAACGCCATGGCATTGTGATGATGATCACTTTCCTTTAGAAACACATGATGTTATTACTGTCTGGATACCAGCCCAGTATATACCTAAAGAAATGGGACCTTTATCATTTGCTAAACCCTTAAATGTTTACAATATGGTGAGTAAAATTAATTTCAATAAAATTGATACTAGTTATGATAAACAGGTAAATAAAACTTTTAAAGAAAAAAAAGTTTTGATAGAAGATGGTCCTTTTGATGTTGGCGAAGTTAGTTTTCATCATAATTTTAGTTTTCATACAGCAGGAAAAAATAAAACTAATAAGATGCGTATTGCTTTAGCAAATACTTATTTCGCTGATGGAGCTAGAGTTACTGATAATCCTACTATGGTATCAGGTGATTGGAAAAAATTTATACCTGGAGTTAATCCTGGTGGAATTGCTGCTTCTAAATTTAATCCTATTTGTTGGCCACCAAATAATAAAAAATAATTAATTAAATCAGTTATATTTAAGGGACAAGTTATTAAAAAGAACCAAAGGTTGAATATTAAATCAGACTGGACTGTACAAACAGATTTGGGTAGGAAACCTTCAAAAGCATCCTTGCAAAGACATCTTAATGAAGTGCATGACAAAAACCCAGGTTTTACAGAGGATATAGCTAGCAATTGCAAAGATATATATGGAAAAAATAGTTATGATTTACTATTAGATCTTTTACAAAAAAAAAAAAATTTAAATGTTTTAGATATAGCATGTGGAAGTGGTTTTTTACTCAACTTATGTTACAAGCGGTTTGGTGAAGGCTATAAGCTTACAGGTATTGATATGAGTAATTCAGAACTTGAACTAGCAAAAAAAAAACTGAAACATACTAACACTAAACTTCATTTAGGTGTGGCCCAAGATTTAAATTTTTTAGAGGAGAATTCATTTGATGCAATATTCTGTCATTGGGCATTATCCTTAATGGACTCAATAGATTCTGTTTTTACTACTATTAATAGGTTGTTAAATAATAAAGGATTTTTTTCTGCAATAATCGATGGCGATATAGATGCAGTTCCTGAATATGATAAAATTTATAATATTATTTATAAACATGTGCAAAAAGAGCATTCAAATTATGGGCCTATAGAACTAGGAGATGCAAGAGCAAGAAATTTAAAAGATCTAAAAAATCTTGCTTTACAAAAATTTGATAATTCAGAAGTTACTATAACCAAACATATTCTTTATTTCAGGGATTATCCAAGTTCTTTAGCTCGTAAAGTAGCTAGATTTTTTTATGCTTCATATGTTCTTTCAATTGAAGGTTACAAAGGAATGCTAATAGACTTAGAAAAATACTTTTCATATAATCTAAATAAAGGCTTAGGTTGCTATATAATGCCAGTAAATCGTATTTACATTATAAAAAATAACTAATTTAATCAAAACTTATAAGACCATTTTTTCTGAGCTAATAAGTTTATTAGATTGTTTGTATATGGTAAAAATAAAAAGTAGATATTGATCTTATAGAGAGATATTTCTAGTAATTATTTTTATTAATGCTTTATTTTGATTCATGAAAATAACAAAAAATTAGGTATTGTAGTCATTGTAATAGTTTCAAGTGATTTATATTTTTTTAATCTTTCTATATCCTGGCTCAGGAGGTTTTTGAGCTTTTCCTGCAAAGCATTGAGCAATTGACATCCATTTTCTTGATATTGATCCACGAACTTTTAAATTAAGGTCTTTTATATTTCTTACTTGAGTAACTACCTGACAGAATTCTTCCGCTAACCCTTCTATATGGTTAGAATTATTTTTATCATTAAACTCCCAGAGTTCACCTGATGGAGACACTAAGCTTAGAGAAGGAACTTCTTTAGGTATATCTAGACCATTTACTTTAAAAGACCAGTTAAAAGTATTTTTACCAATAATGACTATATTAATTATCCTATCTTCATTTTTTCGCTTAAGACCTAATTTATCAAATATTGCTTGTCCGTGAGCCCACGTCTCCATATGACGTGCACTAATTGCAGATATTACACTCATATCAGGGCCTACCCATTTAACTCTTCTTTTAGGATCTTCTAATTTAAATTTCTCTGATATTTCGTTGTATAATTTTTTCCATGTAACTAATAGTTCTCTACCGCTAAGATTTTTAGTGAAATCTTTTTCAAAGATAGTTATGTTTTTACCACCTTTAAAATTAGACTGCAAATTATCGTAAAAATTTTCCCATTGTATTTTATTTGTTAATGTTAATTTAGCAGCATAATTCCAAACATGTAAATGTCTTAAAATAGTATTAAAGGTCCAATCTTTAAACAGGGTATTTTTTTGAAAATCAGTATGAGAAAACTCCTTCAAAAGATTATAGAGATCATCACTTTCATTTTTAAAATCAATAGCTTGTTTTAACATAATCTTAGTTTAATTTTAGTAATAAAAGTGTAAAGAATAAAATTTTGATTTTTCATTCATATAAATAATTATAAGCATAAACATTCATATATTTATAATATTAAGATTTTGATTATTCTGATAGTTAAACTTTACTTTTGAAGGAAGATTTTCATAAATTTCTTTTTTAAGTGCACTAATAATTCTATTTTTTGCATAATTTAAACTATTAATTAGACTAACTTCTCTATAAGGTGCAGGATCTAAAATTTTCTTTAGAAATTTTTTTTTTTCATAATCAGATAAGCCAAAAGTTGCTAATTCAGGAAGTAAAGTAAAACCATCTCCATTTCTTATAAGATTAATTAAAGTTTCGAGGTTTTCACTATCAAAGATAATATTTTTAAAAACTTTATAATCTTTATTCATGGAACAAAGGTTTAATACTTGATTTCGAAGGCAGTGACCTTCTTCCAAAAGCCATATAGATTTACTTTTTAGATCCTTATAAGATACATTTTTTTTATCATAAAGGACATGATTAGCAGAAGTAAATACATAAAACTTTTCATAAAAAATTTTATGTTCTTCTATTTTTTTATTTAGCAATGGTGTTACTAACAAACCTGCATCTATTTTATTATCTAAGAGTCTTTCCAAAATTTCATCAGTCTTTAGCTCACTTATTTTAAGGTTAACTTTAGGATACTTAGTAGAGAAAGAGCTTATAAAAAGTGGAACTATATATGGTGCTAAAGAATGAATGCAAGATAAATGAAAGTCTCCTGATATTTCTCCTTTATCCTGTCTTATATTTAGTAATTTTTTATTTTCCAGAAGAATATTTCTTGCTTGTTGGATTACTTTATTTCCATTTTTGGTAGGCATGATAGGTTTAGTATTTCTATCAAAGATTTTAATTTCTAGTTCTTGCTCAACTTTTCTAACCTGTGTGGATAATGATGGTTGACTCACATTACAGTATCGAGCAGCTTTATTAAAACTCTTTAGCTCTGAAACTGCCAAAATATATTTTAGTTGTACTAAAGTAGGCATATAAAAATTAGTCTAAATCTATAAAAAAATTATACTTATAGTTTAAAACTATACTATATAGTATTATTATATTTGTCAAATTTACAATAATAAGCACTATATAATTATAATTAGGAGAAATTAATGGAAACACAAATTAATACTAAATTTGAAAGCTTTAAATTAAAAGCTTATCATAAGGATGAGTTTATAGACTTAGAAGAAAAAGATATTTTAGGAAAATGGGCTGTATTTTTTTTCTATCCAGCAGATTTTACATTTATTTGCCCTACTGAATTAGGCGACATGGCTGATATGTATGAAGAGTTTTCTAAAATAGGAGTAGAAATTTATTCTGTTAGTACTGATACTCATTTTACACACAAGGCATGGCATGAAGCATCTGATACGATTAAAAAAATAAAATATCCAATGATTGCTGATCCTACTGGAATGCTAGCAAAGGCTTTTGGTGTATACATAGATCAAGGAGATGACAAAGGCCTTGCATACAGAGGTACCTTTTTAGTTAACCCAGAAGGAGAAATTAAACTTGCTGAAATGCATGATAATGGTATTGGTAGAAATGCAGATGAACTTTTAAGAAAGACAAAGGCTGCACAATATATTAGAGAAAATCCAGATGAGGTATGCCCTGCTAAATGGGAACCAGGTAGTGAAACACTCAAACCAGGGCTAGATTTAGTAGGTAAAATATAATTTAACTTTTTAAGTAAGGAAAAAACATTGTTAGAAGACAATATAATTAATCAAATTACGGAAGTATTTAAAAAACTTGAAAGAACTGTAAGTTTAGAAATTTACGATTCAAATCATAATAAACAAAAAGATCTTTTAGATTTATTAAGTGCTGTTTCTTCCACTTCAAGTAATATTGAAATTATTTTTTCTGACAAGAAATCAGCTTTCCCTAAATTTAAATTAAAAATAAATAATATTGAATCAGGTATTTCATTTTCAGGAATTCCTGGTGGACATGAATTTAGTTCACTAATATTATCTATTTTATATGCTGACAATAAGGGAAAACTACCTGATAAGCACATTATAAGTAGGATCAAAAATTTAAAAGGACTCATCAGACTGCAAACTTATATTTCTTTATCATGCGAAAATTGTCCAGAAATCGTTCAAAATTTGAATCTGATGGCGGCATTAAAAGAAGATTTTTATCATGAAATGATAGATGGAGAGTTTTTGCCTGATAAAGTTAAAGAATTAAATATTAAGGGGGTACCAAGTATTTTTGATAATAAGGAACTCATTCATTCTGGAAAAATTTCATTAATTAATTTGTTAGAGAAATTAGAAGCTAAGTATGGCAAAAAAAGCATAACTACTATCTCGGAAGATATTATTAATACGGATGTAGTAGTAATAGGAGGTGGTCCTGCAGGTGTATCATCTGCAATTTATACTTCTAGAAAGGGACTAAACACTACATTAATTTCAGATAGAATAGGGGGGCAATTACAGGATACAAAAGGTATAGAAAATATGATATCTGTAAATTATACAGAAGGAAAAGATTTATCTAATTCTTTAAATAAGCACATGAATGACTACGACATAAATATTCTAGAACACCGAAAAGTTAAAAAAATAGAAGATGGTAAGTTGAAGTATATTTTACTTAACAGTGGAGAACAGATTCAATCAAAGGCTGTAATAATTGCAACCGGAGCAGAATGGAAAATGTTAGGTGTAGACGGAGAAAAAGAATATAATGGAAGAGGCGTTGCATTCTGCCCACATTGCGACGGACCATATTACAAAGGAAAAGATATAAGTGTGGTAGGAGGTGGCAACTCTGGAGTTGAGGCTGCAATAGACTTGTCTAGCATAGTAAGGAGTATAAAGATTTTAGAATTCGGGCCCAGGCTTAATGCCGATGGAGTTTTATTAGAAAAATTAAAAAAAATTAAAAATATTGAAATAATTAATAATGCTAGAACTAATAAAATTATAGGTGATGGTAAAAAAGTAACTGGTTTAGAGTATGAAGATATGAAAAGTAATTATTTAAAGTCTATTACATTGGATGGAGTTTTTGTTCAAATTGGACTTATTCCTAACAGTGATTTTCTAGATAAGCTGGTTAAGACCAATAAGCATGGAGAGATTTTAGTAGATCATAAAAATAAAACAAGTCTTGACAGAGTTTATGCAGCAGGTGATGTTACAAACGTACCATATAAACAAATTGTAATTGCAATGGGGGAAGGTGCAAAGGTAGGTTTATCTGTATATGAGGATCTAATGTTAATTTAAATTATCTTTTAAGTAGAAGATTAAAAGCTACTTTTAAATAAAATGAACTAACTATCTTTTTTAAACCAGGCAGGAAATGGATCTTTAAGATTTTCAAAATTTTCAGTATTATTTAAATAACTTTTTATGAGACAGCTATTAAGCATATTTTTTATTTGACTTTTATTCATTTGGTCTTTTAGACCTATAAATACTATTTCTTGTCTACGGTCTCCATAATTTTTTACCCAAATATTCTTAAGTGTTGCAAGGAATTCTTCTTCTTTCGGCCATCTAACTTTTGGCACTGCTGCCCACCATCGACCAATACCTTGATGTCTTACGAAAGCACCAGCTTGAGATACTTCACCAATAAAATCAGGTCTTGATGCTAACCAAAAGAACCCTTTAGCTCGAACTACGCCTGGCCATTCTTGATTAAAAAATGCATGGACTTTTTGAGGATTAAAAGGCTCACGTGCACGATAAACGAAGCTAGTTATACCATATTCTTGAGTTTCAGGAACATGTTCATCAGGATTATAAAGTTCTTGTGCCCAAAGTGGATGCCCTTGAGCTTCTTTCAAGTTATAAAGGCCTGTATCTATTACTTCTTTTATATCTACTTTAGAATTAATAGTTTCAATAATTTTTGCTTTAGCATTTAGTCCTCTGATAAGAGATCTGATTATTTTTAGATCTCCATTTGAGACTAAATCAATTTTATTAAGTAGAATAACGTTTGCAAATTCAATTTGTTCAACAAGTAAATCCACTAAAGTCCTTTCGTCTCCTTCGTCAGCAATCTCTCCTTTATCTTTTAAGAAATCTGTTGAACTATAGTTTTTTATTAAGTTAGCTGCATCCACTACAGTTACCATAGTATCTATGCGAGAAACGTCGGATAAGCTATATCCTTCTTCATCTCTAAAGTCAAATGTAGTAGCTACAGGTAAAGGTTCTGATATACCTGTGCTTTCTATAAGTAAGTAGTCAAATCTTTTCTCTTGAGAAAGTTCTTTTACTTGTTCTAATAGGTCTTCACGTAATGTACAACAAATACATCCATTGCTCATTTCTACTAGTTTTTCTTCTATATGAGATAGATCGGCGCCACTATTTTTTACTAAAGAAGCATCAATATTAACTTCACTCATGTCATTTACTATTACTGCTACTTTTTTTCCTTCACGATTATTTAGAATTTGGTTTAGCAAAGTAGTCTTACCAGAACCTAAAAAACCAGATAAAACAGTAACGGGAAGCATATTATTTTTTGATTGAAGCATAAATAATTTTAACAATATTAATATTATAATGCAATAATATTGCAATATCTAAATACTTTTTCTTTAATAAAATTTAGTAGAAGGATAAATTAGCTATTCTATTTAGCTAAAAGTTAAAACTTTTAAGAAAAAATTATTAGCAAGCTTTAACTAATATGAGTTAAAGTATGCGAATGTTAAAAAAAAAATATAATAATAATACATAATAGTATGATTACATTTACAGATATATCTCTGTCTTTCTTAGGGAAAAATTTACTAGAAAATATTAATTTTCAACTTAATAATAGCGAGAAAATAGGCCTAATAGGAAGAAATGGTTCTGGGAAGTCTACTTTATTAAACCTAATATTAAAGAGGCTGGAACCTGATGAAGGAAAAATAATAATCTCTAAGAATTACAAAATAGGATTGTTAGAGCAAAAAATTGAATTTTTTAAAGATACAGTTTTAGAAGAGATTATTAGTGTGCTACCAGATGAAAGAGCTTATGAGTCATGGAAAGGGGAAAAAATTCTTTTTGGTCTCGGCTTTACTACAGAGGAAATATTAAATAATCCAAAAATTTTATCTGGAGGAAATCAAGTAAAAGTAAACTTGGCAAAGCTTCTTCTTCAAGAACCAGATCTTTTGCTTTTAGATGAACCAACAAATTATTTAGATATATTTTCAATTAAATGGCTGCAAAAATTTTTAAATAATTGGAAAAAAGAGTTAATTTTAATTACGCATGATAGATCTTTTATGGATAATATAATATCCCATACTATTTATCTTCACAGAAATACAGCAAGAAAAATTCAAGGCAATACTAAAAAATTATTAACCTTAATAGAGAAGGAAGAAGAAATATATGAGAATACTAGAATAAATCAAGAAAAAGAAAGAAAAAAAAAAGAGGAATGGATCGCAAGGTTTAAATCAAAGGCAACATTAGCAAGTAGAGCCCAGTCAAGAGTTAAGATGCTAAATAAAGAGTTGGTTTTAGACAAACTAAATATTGAAGAAAACCTTAGCTTTAATTTTAATTATATGGAATACAAAAGCAAAAAGCCTATGATAGAAGGGCAGGACATAAAATTTGGTTATTCTCCTGACAATATTTTAATTAAAAATTTATCTTTCAAGATAAACAAAGGAGACAAGGTTTGTATAGTTGGTAAAAATGGAAAAGGTAAATCTACTTTATTAAAATTATTTTATGGTGAAGAAAATATAAATTCAGGAAGTATAATAAGCAACACTATCGAGACAGGTTATTTTGGTCAAATGAATATTGATAGATTAAACTCTGAGTTATCAGTTTATGAAGAATTATTTAATATAGCTACTAATAAGAATGAAACAGAAATAAGAAAAGTTTGTGCACAAGTTATGTTTAAGGGGAATACAGCAGAGAAAAAAATAGGAATACTATCAGGAGGAGAAAAAAGTAGAGTAATGCTTGGTAAAATACTACTAAAGAATGTTAATTTACTATTTTTAGATGAACCAACCAATCATTTAGATATGTACTCAGCAGAGTCTTTGATGAAAGCAGTTAACAAATTTCAAGGAGGTGTTTTAATGGTAACTCATGATGAAAAGTTTATAAAACAAATAGCAAATAAACTTATTATTTTTGATCAAAATAAAGTATTTTTATTTAATGGAAATTATAATGATTTTAAAACTAAAATAGGTTGGAAGGATACAGAGGCGGAACAAGTTTATTAAGCATTAACCTTATTTAAAGAATGTTAAAGTTATCAGACGACAATCTTTACCTCAACAGAAAAATATATTTACCACTTTTCTATATCTGGTCTAATTTCTACATCGAATGACCATGCAGAGCGTTTTTGATGTGCTATATGAAATATTTCATCTGCAATATCTTCAGGCTGTGTAAATATTATATCTGGTTGATTAATTTGTTTGCTGATTCTATTTCTTGTCCAGGGTGTATTTATAGAAGCATCTACCGTTAAATAGGCTACGTGAATACCTTTTGGACCTAAATCTTTTGCTAAAGATTGAGCTAAAATTCTTTGAGCAGCTTTTGTAGGAGCAAAATAAGGTGTATTAGCTACGCCCCTTTTAGCAGCAGTATTTCCTGTAACAATAATTGTTCCATTTTTAGCTTTTATCATATCTGGTATAAATGCATGCGCTAAATACATTAAGGAGGTAGTATTTATTCTAAAATTTTCTTCTAACCATTCCGGTTTACCCTCTAGAAGTTTTTCAAAGTTTCCTTTTACAGCATTATGTATTAATACTTGTGGAGACCCAACCTCTTTTTTTATTTTTTCGCAGGTATACTTAAGTAATTCGATATCTGCTACATCGCATACATAACCTTTCGATCCTTTCAGTTCATTCTCAAAACGTCTGAGTCTTTCCTCAGTTCTTGCTAACATAACTAATTTATAGCCACAGGATGCAAATTTCTTTGCAGTATGACCCCCTGTACCTTCACCAAGGCCTGTTATCATACATATAGGTTTTTTATCCATTAATTATTCTTCTCCTTAATAAATATTAGATTATATTTTATTGCATTATGAAGATTAGTTGCAACTATATTTATTAATAACTTTACGGACTAAAAATTTTAGAAATAATCATAAGTATATATAATGTTCATAAATTATTTTAGAATGATAAACATAGATTAAAAAAGAATGCACATTAACTGCTTTTATACATAAACCGAATTGTCATATAAACTTTATAATATAGGCAAATTAGGTTTGATTAGTATAAAATAAATTTAATACTTTTCATTTGTATAAAATATAGGCAACTGCATAATATTTAATTAAATTTTGTATTTATATAATTTAAATTTAATTTATTATTTATTTTTATGGTAAACCATTCATGAAAAATTTAAAAAAAATTGGAGTTCTTACTAGCGGGGGAGACTGTGGAGGATTAAATGCAGCAATTAGGGCAATTTTTTTTAGAGCACAAAAAAAATACAATATGGAGGTTTTTGGAATACGCAATGGTACATTAGGATTAATTAATAGGCCTTTAGATGTAGAAAAGCTAAGTTATAAAATTTTTGAAGGTTTTTTGATAAAACAAGGAGGTACTTTTTTGGGAACAAATAGTAAAGGAAACCCATTTAAATTTCTTGTAAATGGAAAGTATATAGATGTAACAAAAAAAATTATTACCGCTTATCAATCATTAAAGCTAGATGCTCTAATAGTAATAGGAGGAGATGGTAGTTTGAAAATTTTAAAAAAGATTTCTGACGCATCGAATATAAATATAGTTGGTATACCTAAAACTATTGATAATGATGTAGGTGTTACTGAATACTCAGTAGGATTTCATACTGCTGTAGATGTTGCTACAAAGGCTTTAGATAGTCTTCAGTCTACCGCAGCTAGTCATGGAAGAGCAATGATTTTAGAGGTAATGGGAAGGGACGCAGGACATATAGCTTTAAATGCTGGCTTGGCTGGAGGGGCAGATGTAATTTTAATTCCAGAATTAAAATACTCTATTGATGGTATAATAAAAAAATTATATGAAATTAAAAAAAACAAAATAGGTCACTCTTTAATTATAGTAGCAGAGTCAGTTAAAAAGGCGAATGGGAATAAAGTTATAAATAATTATAATAAACAAAAAAGACTAGGTGGAATTGGACATTATATAGCAACAGAAATTATGAAAAAAACTGAAATAGAATGTAGAGTAACTTCGTTAGGGCATATACAAAGAGGTGCTACTCCTGTAGCTATAGATAGAATTCTAGCCAGTGCATTCGGTGTAAGTGCAGTCGACCTAATTGCTAAAAAAAAATTTAATAGAATGGTGGTATGGCGTGATAGAAAAGTTACTGATGTTTCTATAGAAGAGGGGATTAAAGATTATAGAGCGGTTAGAGACAATGATACTTTGCTAAATACTGCTATGTCCTTGGGAATATATTTAGGTAATAAAATAGAATAATTAGAGATTTAATAATAATATACTTATATACTACTGAGTTTATTAAAAGACTAATGAATTTAAGTTTATGAAAATTAACTATATGATAAAGTTTTAAATTTTAATATTTTTTTAAAAACTGAATTTACTAATTAATAAATCAAAGATGTTGAGAAATAGAAAATTAAATTATATACTTTAAAAAAAGATTTATATATTTACTAGGGAGGTAAAAATGAGTCAAACTAAATTAAATGCTAAAGCTATAAAACAAAATAAAAAAAGAATTTTTCATATAGAGGCAGCAGTTATGTCTAATAAGGCTAATGCTTATATTTCTAGAGCTATGATAGAAGAAAATAGACTTATGATATTAAGTAACTACTCAGCTGCATTTATGGGAAATAGGCAACTTGCAAATAATAATACAGAAGAAATTTTTGAAAATAGGAAGACATTTTTAGAAAATTATATTAGCAAGAACGATGTGGAGCAAAATTTTATTAATGCTCAAAAGAATAAAGCATCCTTAGGTTATTTAAAACAAAGATCAGATCTCAATACGGCACTTTTAAAAGTAAGCGAAGAAATGGCATCAGTAAATACTAAACTAATAAATATAAACAAGAAAATTATGGATGCTAATCAAGCTATTGTTGAATTCAACTCTAAGCAAATTAGTGAAAATAAAAGCTTAATTAATGGTAAATTAGAGCCTAAAAATTCTAAGCCTGTTAGTAATGCAAAACTAATTCAAGATAATAAAAAATCTATGCAAAAATTAGAGAAGAATATTAAAATAAATAGTAAAAGAATGTTAGATTTAATTGCTACTTCAGAAAAAAATTCTGCTGCTCTAATGCAAAATAAAAATCTAATAAAGCAGAGAAGGAATAATGCATTAGCTAACAGAAAAATGATTCTTGCCAATAAAGCTTTAATAAAATTTTAGTTAGAATATTTTAATAGATTAGACATTAGGTCAAAGAAAAACTAGATATTCTTACATATGGATAGATTTCTTTTTAATTGTTATCATCAAAATGGAATTCTTAATTAGAAAAGCTTGCTATTATCATGTTTGTTTAATTTCATAATTTGACTATTTTAATTATTATATGATTAAATTAAGTATATTTTAATCTAAGTTTTAAATATTCATTATCAGAATATTTATGATATTCATTAAATAGTTGTATTGATTCTTTCCAATCATTATAAATCTTTTTATAAATAAAATCGCTCTCAATATTCTCTTCTACTATTTCTTTAGAGTATTTAAAAAATTTCTCTACTATTTCTGTTGAATATTGACCAATATTTATATTATGTTTGCTCTTAAGAATATTCAAAGTTTTAGCATTTTTATAAAAATACTCAGAGAGTACTTCTATATAGTTAGCATAAGATGCATTTTTAATAATCTCTTTATATTCTATTGGCATATTATTCCAAACCTTTTTATTAATCATAAATTCGCAAAGTGTGCTTGGTTCATGAATTCCAGGACCATAATAATATTTTGCTACTTTATGAAACCCCATGGTCATATCAGGCCAGGGTCCAGCCCACTCTGCGGCATCAAGAACACCTAATTTAAGAGAGTTTATTACTTCTCCTCCTGATAAATTTACAGAAACTGCTCCCATTCTGTTAATCACTTCTGCTCCCAATCCTGGCATACGCATTTTCAAACCTTTGAAGTCTTCTGAGTTTTTAATTTCTTTATTAAACCAACCTCCCATTGTAGTTCCAGTATCGCCAGCAGGGAAAGCTTTCAAATTAAAATTACTGTATAATTCATCCCAAAGCTTTTGTCCCTCTCCCTGATTTAGCCATATAAAAATTTCTTTAGAGGTCATTCCTCCAGGTATACAACAAAAGAAAGGAATAGCTTTATTTTTGGATATCCAATATTGAGGTGCCGTATAAGCGCAATCAACTATTTGATTTCTAACCGCATCAAAAACTTCAAAAGCAGGAACTAATTCACCTGCAGCATAATGTTTAATATCAATCTTCCCTAGTGACATATTTTTAATTTTTTTAGCTAGCCTTTGAGCAGGTATATCAGCTCCTGGTAAATTTCTAGGAAAGGACGTAGCCATCTTAAGCTTGATTAGAGGAAATTTTTTACTTGATAAATCAACACCAGTAGTATTGGTGTTGCAACTAGCAAGAAATCCTGCGCTAGAAAATATAGCAAATTTTTTTAATAGAGTTCTTTTATTTTTATTTATCATAATTGCCAAACATTCTTACTAAATTCTTCTACATAATCAACTACTAGTTTAGGGTACTCTAAATGTGGAGAATGTTTACAATTTTTTAAGATAATTTTTTTTATGTAAGAAGAGACATTCTTTTCTATTAAATTTAATTGTTTTTTTGTACCGAACTGATCTTCATTACCTTGAATTAATAAAATCGGACAAGTAATATACTTTAGCAAATTAGTTATATTCCATTTGGCAAATTCTCTTGACAGCCAAACGTCACACCAAGATGAAAAAACTTTATCTGGATTAGAGTGATATTTTTTAAACTTTAATTTTATATTACTGTTATCCCATACTTTTTTAATACTTTTAATTTCCCTAATAGTCACGCTTTCGACTATTACATGAGGTGCTTCTAAAATTATTGCTTTACAAGGTAGTCTATTTCCAGCATATATAATCGATATAGAAGCTCCGTCAGAATGACCTAATAATATAGGATCAGATTTACAGTAGTTATTAATTATTTTAGGTAAAACATGCAGTGCTTCTTCGTGAAGAAAATTACTTATTTTTTTTTTTTTTTCTTCTGAAGATTTTCCCATTCCTATCCTGGAGTAAATTACTAAGTTGAGTTTTATTCTTTTTGCAAGACTTATAGGCCAGTCTTTCCACATTTCTATACATCCAAGTCCTTCATGTAGTAGAATAATAGTTTTTTCTTCTTTATATCTGGCTGGTTGTTTTATATATTGAACTGCAATATTATTTATTCCAATCTTTAAATATTCATTATAGATTTTCATAAACGTCTAAGTTTAAATCTTTGAATTTTACCTGTAGCAGTTTTAGGTAAACTAGTTACGAACTCATACCATCTTGGATATTTAAAGGGAGTAAGATTTTTTTTAACATAATCAGTTAATTCTTTTTCTAAATTTGTATTATTGCTATTATTATTTAAGACTATAAAAGCTTTAGGTTTTATTAACTTGTCCTTATCTTCTTTTCCCACTACTGCAACTTCTAGGACGTCTTTATGACTTTGCAAAGCTTCTTCAATTTCAAAAGGGGAAACATACTGACCTGATACTTTCATCATATCATCAGCACGTCCACAATACTTATAAATACCATCAGAATTTTTTATATATTTATCACCTGTTTTTGTCCATTGACCTAGAAAAGTAGCTTTTGTTTTTTCAGGCTTTTTCCAATATGAAATTGCAGAAGTTGGACCTTTTACTTCTAATTCTCCAATTTCATTAATCCCTGCAAAAGAATTATCATCTTTTATAATCCTTACTTCATATCCTGGAACAGGTTTTCCTGATGAACCTGGTGAAATAAGGTCTATAGAATTTGAAATAAAAATGTGTAGCATTTCTGTAGATCCTATTCCGTCTAAAACATTAGTTCCAACAACATTTTTCCACTTCTTGCATAAGTGCTCAGGAAGAGCCTCTCCTGCAGACACCGATATCCTTAACGATTTAAGGTCTTCTGAATTAAAATTTGAATTTAATATCCCAGCATAAAGTGTTGGTATCCCAAAAAAAATAGTAGCTTCATTTTCTTTTATATTTTTAATTATAACTTCTGCAGTAGGTCTTTGTTTTGATAATATACTTGTCCCTCCGACACTGAGAGGAAAGGTTAAAGCATTTCCTAGTCCATATGCAAAAAAAAGTTTTGCAGCAGAAAAAAAAATATCATTTTGTGTAGTTTTGAGAATATTTTTAGCATATAACGTTGCAGTATTTTTGAGACTCTTATGTAAATGTATAGTGCCTTTAGGTTTTCCTGTTGATCCAGATGAATACAACCAAAAACATTCAGAGTTCTGATATGTTTTTTCTGGTTTAGAATTAACTAACTTTGAATTTATCATAGAACTTAAATCTATAACATCATGGTTAATTGGAAAGGAGGATTGATTTTTATCTGAAACGATCAGCAGATTCTTATCAGACTTCTCCTTTATTTCTTTAAATAATCCACTTAAGTCTTCAGAGCAAATAACAGCTTTTGCCTCTGAATCCTGAATCATATATTCTAAATCAATTTTATGAAGCATGGTATTAATGCATATAGGAACTATTCCTGACCATATAGAACCTAGAAATGTGATTGGGAAATTAATACAGTCATACATACAAATAATTACTTTATCGTTCTTTTTTAAACCCAAACTTAATAATTTATATGAAAAACTTTTAACTTTATTATATAACTCCGAATAAGTGATCATTTGATCATCATCAATAAAAGCTAATTTTTTAGAATTTTTTATTGAATTTATATGAACTAGATCAAAAGCAGCATTATATTCAATATTATTATTCAAATTCATCATATGATTTATAAAAAATTAAATATTTTATCTTTAAACCACTTAGTAGCTTCTTCTTCAGGTAAAGAACCATTTGATGCGTCATGATAATATGGATCACCAATTCTTTTAGCTTTTAATTCCAAAAATAAATGATCAAATTTTTTTCCTCCATAAGCAAAAGTATCTTTGTAAGTCATATCGCCTAAACCAAAAATAGCATAATTAATATGTGTTAAATTAATATTACTTGACTTGAGAGTATTATAAAAGTTTTTACTTCCATCAGGAACATCACCTTGTCCGTAGGTAGAAGAAACAATTAGTATAGGATTAATAATATTAGAAAAACTTTCAGGAACTAAATGATCCATTTCTGTTGTCTTGACACCCATATTTTTTTTTTTACAAAAATCTTCTATTTCGTCAGCGACCATTAGAGCAGTACCAGTCATAGTTGCTACAAATATATCTAAGTTTTTAATCATTTAATATTTAAAAATTGTTTTTTTTATTATATGAATTATAATTCATAAATCAATATTTAGAAGTATTAATCAATTATGGTAAAAAGACACAATAAAAATTCGTATCTATCTGCCTCAATAAAAATAGAAAATGAAAGAATTGATTTATTAAATGTTGGACAGATTATTAAAAGCTTTAGAGTGCAAAGAGGTATTACTAGAGAAACTCTTGCAATTAAATCAAGAATTTCTCTTCGTTATTTGGCCCAGTTAGAAAGTGGAGCTGGTAATCCCACAATTACAATATTAAAAAATATAGCTTATGCATTAAATATAACATTGAGGGAGCTTTTGTTTTCAAATAAAACTGACTCAAAAAAAGACTTAGTTAAAAATAAAGTTGACCTATATAATAATGAACAAATTAAAGAAATATTAAATTATTTAAATAAATTTGATGCCAAAATACCTAAAAAGATTAATAAAAATAAAATTGCTTTAATTGGATTGAGAGGAGCTGGTAAAAGCACTCTAGGAGGAATATTCAGTAAAGAATTTAAAGTTCCTTTATATGAAACAACGTATGAAATTGAAAAAGAGGCAGGAATGAGTATTAGTGAAATAATTGAATTTGGCGGACAAGGAATGTATAGAAGAGTAGAGTATAAAGTCATTCGAGAACTATTTAAAAAAAATAAAAAAATAATTATGCTTACTGGAGGAAGCATGGTTTCAGAAAAAGAAACATTTAAATTTGTTTTAAAAAACTTTTATACTATTTGGATTAAAGCTAAACCTAAAGAGCATATGAATAGGGTAATTAAGCAGGGAGATCTAAGACCAATTAGTTCTAATCCTAAAGCTATGGAGGATTTATATAATATACTTAAAGAGAGAAAAAAATTATACTTACAAGCCGATGCAATAGTAAATACTGAAAATAAAGATAAGAACACTGCATATAGAGATCTAAAAAGTATAATTATAAATTAAAACTTTTCTAAAATTATTTTATGTATTATATTGCATTAAGGAGTAATTACTTTGATTATATTTGATAGAGATCCCAATAACTATAAACACTGGAAAATAGATATCAATCAAGAGAAAGCAACAATCTTTTTAGATGTTTCTGAAAAAGAAGGTATAATGCCAGGGTACGACTTAAAACTAAACTCTTATGATTTAGGTGTTGATATTGAATTAAACGATATAATTCAAAGAATAAGGTTTGAACAGCCCGAAGTAAAAGTTGTGGTAATCACTTCTAATCAAGAAAAAAACTTTTCTGCTGGTGCAAATATTTATATGTTAGGCATCTCAGACCATTCTTGGAAGGTTAATTTTTGTAAATTTACTAATGAAACCAGAAATGGTTTTGAAGATTCTAGCAACTCCGGATCCTTAAAATTTATAGCGGCTATTAATGGAATTTGTGCAGGTGGCGGTTACGAAGTAGCATTAGCATGTGATGAAATTCTTTTAATAGATGACAGATCAAGTACAGTAAGCTTGCCTGAAGTTCCGTTATTAGGAGTTTTGCCAGGAACCGGAGGATTGACCAGACTTACAGATAAAAGAAAGGTAAGAAAAGATATAGCAGATATTTTTTGTACTAATGCCGATGGTGTTAGAGGAAAAAAAGCTGTAGATTGGAATCTAGTAGATTATATTGCTCCACCCTCTAAATTTAATAATCTAATTGATGAAAGAGTATCAATCATTAAAAAAAGCGTAAAGCAACGTGACGGAAAAAAAGGAATAAAACTCAATGATTTAAAACGAGATATTTCTACAGAAAGCATTATTTATGAAACTATCACATGTACTTTAAATAGAAACAATAGAACAGCACAAATAAATATTATGGGGCCGGAAGAAAATGAATTAATTTCTATTGAAGAGATATTTGAAAAAGGATCAGATTATTGGACACTAAAGTTTATAAGAGAGTTAGATGATTTAATTTTAATGCTAAGAACCAATGAATTAGAGATAGGGGTGATCACCATTCTTTCAAAGGGGCCAATTGAAGTTTTAAAAAAACTCACTAAAACTCTTGAAGACAATCAAGAAAATTGGTTAATAAATGAAATATTAGGGTACATGAGAAGAACCTTTTCAAGGCTGGATATTTCTTCAAGGACAATATTTACCATTGTCGATAATAACAGTTGTTTTGCAGGGTTTCTTTCCGAGTTTCTTTTTTGTGCAGATAGAACTTACATGATTAATAATGCTCTTTTAGATGAAAATAAAAATGGTCCCTTCATTAGTTTGTCTAAATTAAATTTTAATAAGTTAGAAATGGTAAATGGTCAAACTAGATTACAAACAAGGTTCAATAATGACAAGGGTAAACTAAAAGAACTATATAAATTATCTAGTAGTTCACTCAATGCTGAACAAGCATATAAACTAGGTCTAATAACTATTATTCCAGATGAGCTAGATTGGAGTGATGAGATTAGATTGAGTATTGAAGAAAGATCTTCTTTTTCACCAGATGCTCTTACAGGACTTGAAGCAAATTTAAGGTTTCCTGGAAAAGAATCTTGTGAAACAAAAATATTTGGTAGATTGTCAGCCTGGCAAAATTGGATTTTCAATAGACCAAATGCTTCTAGTGATAAAGGAGCTCTAAAGCTATTTGGAACAGGAAGCAAAGCTAAATTTGATAACAAAAGGATATAATATATGAGTAAACTTAATTATCAGGAAAAAATTCCTAATAATATTAATCTTAGTAATGATCTATCATTACAAAGAGCATTGGAGCATTGGCAACCAAAGTTTAAATCTTGGTGGAAAGACATGGGACCAGATGGCTTTCAATCATATGATGTATATTTAAGAACAGCTACTTCAGTAGATGCAGCCGGTTGGGCTACTTATGGTAAAGTAAAAATGCCAGAATACAGATGGGGAATTTTTCTAGCAGATCAGGTTAAAGATAAAAAAATACATTTTGGTGATAATATTGGTAAACCAGTTTGGCAACAAGTTCCTGGAGATTACAGGTCTGTATTGAGAAGATTAATTGTAACGCAGGGTGATACCGAACCAGCCTCAGTTGAACAACAGAGAATGCTAGGAAAAACTTGTCCTTCGATATTTGATCTAAGAAATTTATTTCAAGTCAATGTAGAAGAAGGTAGACACCTTTGGGCAATGGTATACTTATTACATGCTTATTTTGGAAGAGATGGTAGAGAAGAAGCAGAAGCGTTACTAGAAAGAAATTCAGGCGATCAAGATAACCCAAGAATTCTGGGGACTTTTAATGAGCCTATATCAGATTGGGTAAGTTTTTTTATGTTTACTTATTTTACAGACAGAGATGGAAAGTATCAGTTAAAATCACTAGCAGAAAGTAGCTTTGATCCACTTGCAAGAACTTGTCAGTTCATGCTTACTGAAGAAGCCCACCATATGCAAGTTGGTGAGTCAGGTATTACCAGAATGATAGAAAGAACGTTAGAAGTAATGAATAAGCTTAGAACAGACTCTACAGAAACAATTAGAAATGCAGGAGCAATAGATTTATTTACTATTCAAAAGTATATAAATTTTTGGTTTTCTTCCTCTTTAGATCTTTTTGGTTCAGAAATATCTTCAAATGCAGCTACTGCTTTTGCTAATGGTTTAAAAGGTAGGCCTGATGAATTTAGATACAAAAATCATATAGAGAAAAATACATTTTACGAACTTGAAAACTATGAAAATAATAAAATTATTAATCAAAAAGCACCAATGAGAAATGTAATGAATGAAATTACAAGGCAAGCATATGTAGATGATTGCGACATTGGGATTAAAAGATGGAATCGTCTAATAAATAAGCATGGATATAAAGAATATAGTTTATCTCTTCCATCGACAAAATTTAGAAGAAATATAGGTGTATGGTCCAATTTACCCTTTAATACAAAAGGTCAACTTATAGCTGAAAATAAATATAAAGATTATCTTTCTTCATGCCTGCCAGATGAGAATGATAAAAAGTTTATTAACAGTTTAATGGTACAAGAGCTTAACCCAGGAAAAACTGCGAGTTGGATAACTAAACCTAGAAGAGGTATAAATAATCAAGATATAGAATACAACTATGTTGATTTAAACTAGTTTGAAATCTTTATAACTTAAGTTTGTTTATTAATACTTAGTATAGATTTAGTTTCTAAAAAATCTTCTATACCTGATTTACCCCATTCTCTTCCATTACCTGACTTTTTATATCCACCGAAGGGAGCCTTTTGATCAACAGGAGCATAGTTTATATGAACCATACCAGTTCTAAGCTCTTTTGCTAAAGAAACTGCTTTTTCAAAATTAGAGGAAGATATATATCCTGAGAGGCCGTATTCAGAGTCATTTGCAATACTTACGGCATCACTTTCAGTTTCATAACCTATTATAACCAATACGGGGCCAAAAATTTCCTCTCTGGCAATAGACATGGTGTTTTTTACATTAGCAAAAATAGTTGGTTGAATATAATAGCCTTTATTAATACTTTCTGGTAATACACTTCCTCCAGTAACTAGTGTTGCTCCCTCAGTAACACCAATATTTATATAATTTTTTACTTTTTCAAACTGTAATTTATTTACTAACGGGCCTAAGGTAGTTTCCGGATTTTTAGGATCACCAAGTACTATTGTTTTAATTAATTCTTTTGATAAATCTATCGCATTCTTCATTTTTTCTACTGGAATAATCATTCTTGTCGGAGCATTGCACGATTGACCTGAGTTATTCATACATCCAAATAAGCCTTTTTTAAAGGATTTTTCAAAATTTGCATCCCTTAAAATAATGTTGCCCGACTTACCTCCTAATTCCTGTGTTACTCTTTTTACAGTGCTAGCAGAGTTTTTAGCTACAGAAATACCAGCTTTAGTTGAACCAGTAAAAGATATCATATCTATATCAGAATGTTTGCTCATAGCTATACCTATTTTACTGTCTCCTTGTATTAAATTAAAAACTCCTTTTGGTACTCCAGCATCATGCATGATTTCTGTAAATACTATAGAACTTAATGGAGCTACTTCACTTGGTTTTAAAACTATAGTACATCCTGCAGCTAGAGCAGGTGCAACCTTACAGGCAATTTGATTAATTGGCCAATTCCAGGGAGTAATTAAACCACATATGCCTACTGGTTCTTTTCTTATAATAGTAGAGTCTAAAAACTCCTCAAATTCAAAATTTTTTAGTGCATCTAAAGTATTTATAAAGTGTCCCAAACCAGATGGTGCTTGTGCTTTTCTAGATAGAGTAATAGGGGCGCCCATTTCTAAAGAAATTACATTGGCTAAATCATCTATGCGAGTTTTAAAAACTTCTATAATATTTTCAAACAGAACTACTTTTTTATTTAATGAAAAAGTAGAAAAATCTTTGAAGGCCTTTTTAGCAGCTTTAACAGAATTATCTAAGTCATGTTCATTAGCTAATAATATCTCAGATATTACTTTTTCTGTAGCAGGATTAACTATCGATACTATATTTTTCCCGTTTCCATCTATCCATTCACCATTAATATAAACTTTTTTAGAATTTTTCATTTTTACCTTTAGAATAAATTATAATTATATTTAACACTTTAAGGCATATTTTTGTATTACTAAATTATTTTTTAATATATAATAATTATTATCGGGGTGCTATTTATTAATGCTGAGATCATACCCATTGAACCTGTACAGGTAATGCTGTCGTAGGAACTGTGTAATAAATCTTACTCCGATTAAAAGGAGTTTATATGAAAAAAATACAACAAAAAATTTCTACAGGAAGTCTTCCTTCATCAAATAAAATTTATGTTAAAGGAAATATTTATAAATATTTGAAAATACCCATGCGTGAAATAAGCTTACATTCATCTAGTTTAGAGAAGCCACTAACAGTTTATGATACATCCGGATCCTATACAGATGAAAAATGTGAAATTGATATAAATAAAGGATTAAAAAAAGTAAGGTATGACTGGAATGAATCCAAAAAAGATGTAGAGATTTATGAAGGAAGAGAAATTAAATCTAGTGATAATGGCTTTGTCTCTACAAAAAAAAATATTCCGGAGTTTCCAATTAAATTAGATATAAGAAAAGCTAAGAATGGAAAATCAATTACTCAGTTAGCATATGCAAAAGCAGGAGTGATAACACCAGAAATGGAATATGTTTCTATTAGGGAAAATCAATTGAGAAAAAATAATTTGAAGAGAGATGGTGAAGACTGGGGAGCAAATATACCAAATTATGTAACACCGGAGTTTGTTAGAGAAGAAATTGCTTCAGGAAGAGCTATTATCCCAGCTAATATAAATCATCCAGAATTGGAACCTATGATAATAGGAAGAAATTTTTTAGTTAAGATTAATGCTAATATGGGAACTTCTGCTATAAGTTCGTCAATGGAAGAGGAAGTAGAAAAGATGGTTTGGTCTGTAAGGTGGGGAGCTGATACAGTAATGGATTTATCTACTGGAAAAAATATACACAATACTCGAGAGTGGATTATAAGGAACTCTCCAGTTCCTATAGGTACAGTTCCTATATATCAGGCTTTGGAAAAAGTAAATGGAATTGCAGAAGACTTAAATTGGAAAATATATAGAGATACGTTAATAGAACAAGCTGAGCAAGGAGTAGATTATTTTACTATTCATGCTGGAGTTAGATTACATATGGTACCAATGACAATCAATAGAGTAACTGGCATAGTATCTAGAGGAGGATCAATAATGGCTCAGTGGTGTTTATCTCACCACAAAGAAAGTTTTCTATTTGAAAACTTTGAGGAAATTTGTGATATATGCAGAACTTATGATGTTAGTTTTTCATTAGGTGATGGCTTGCGTCCTGGTTCAATTGCTGATGCTAATGATGAAGCTCAATTTGCAGAATTAGAGACTTTAGGAGAATTAACCAAAATAGCCTGGAATAAAGATTGCCAAGTGATGATAGAAGGTCCAGGGCATGTAGCAATGCATAAGATTAAAGAAAATATGGATAAGCAATTAGAATGTTGTCACGAGGCACCATTTTATACTTTAGGACCATTAACAACAGATATTGCTCCTGGTTATGATCATATTACCTCAGGAATTGGAGCAGCAATGATAGGTTGGTATGGGTGTGCAATGTTATGTTATGTAACACCAAAAGAACATTTAGGACTTCCTAATAAACATGATGTAAAAGTAGGAGTTATAACATATAAAATAGCAGCTCATGCAGCTGATTTGGCAAAAGGTATGCCAGGCGCGCAAGCCAGAGATGATGCATTATCTAAAGCAAGATTTGAATTTAGATGGAAAGACCAATTTAATTTATCTTTAGATCCAGATACAGCAGAAAACTTTCATGATCAAACCTTGCCCAAAGAAGCTAGTAAGACATCACATTTTTGTTCGATGTGTGGACCTAAATTTTGCTCAATGAGAATTTCTCATGACATTAGAAAAGAAGCTTCTCTCAAAAATCAAGGTTATGAGAAAATGTCTAAAGAGTTTAAAAAAGAAGGAGAGTTATATTTAAAAATTAAACAAAATAAATAACCTTTATGACTATGTAAACTTTAAAGAAACTTTTCAATTTTTTTAATGGCAGCTGTTGCACATTAGTTATCTTGATAAGCAGTAGCATAGCTAACACCAATGGCACCTAATAATATACCTTTTTTAGTTTGAATAGGTAGGCCACCAGCAAAGGCAACAATATCTTTTGAATGAGCTAAGCCAATTGCTCTCGCTGGCTTTCCATCTTTTTTCCCATAGACTATTTCTTCTATTTTCCTTGTTGGGTAGGGAATACCAGCCAATGATTTAGCTTTTTTTGATCAATACCAATACTTAGTAAAAAAGCATTATTTTATCTTCTAAATAATATTAAATTTTCTCCGTCATCTACTATTGCTATATTAACAGGATTATAGTTCCTTTTTTTCTGATGATCTTCACATGCATCAGCCATTACTTTCGCTAAAGATATATTAATTATTGGTTTAAATTTTAGTGACAAGTCTTCTGAGTAAGAATTAAAAATAAATAGAAAACATAAAATTATAAAAGGAATTTTGTAAAGCTTTATTTCTCGTTTATTATAGATACAATAATTATAATATTATATCTGTTTACGATAATTTAAAAATCAAAAGAGAAGTTATTTTAGCTATGTCTACTACTTAAAATAATTTTATCAATACGAGATTTTAATAAATTTAAAAAAGTTTTTTTATTATTATTTTTGATTATATCTTTACTAGAAAAATCCTTATCAATTGCATATTTACTTAGGATTATAGGATTAGATTGATTAGTTTTTATTAAATAGTGCAAAATGTTATTAATAAACTTTTTTTCTCTAACTTGATAAACCTCTTTCAAAGCTCCCTTTCTAATTATTTCTTCATCAATATTTAATTCTCTCATAATTTAACATTTTAGCATCTTAATACATTTATGCAAATATTTATTTACTCAAAATGAGTTTCTAAGCTAAGTATATAAAATTTACTCTAAGAATTAGAAAATACTTAATTGTAAATATATTATTTGATATAAATATTATTGTAATAAATTATGCTAAAATTTGATGAAATAATTGATGCTTTTGCTAGAAACTCTTCTAATAAAAATGTTGTAAATGATGAAAACAGGAGTTTGTCTTATAGTGAACTAAGAATAAACGGATTAAAATTGGCTAATTATTTTAATTCGATAGGAATTATAAAAGGAGATAGGGTAGGATTAATTTCCTATAATTGTATAGAATATGCTGAAATTTTATATGCTACTGCTAAATTAGGTATAATTATAGTTCCTATTAATTTTAGGCTAAGCACAGATGAAGTCATAGATATATGGAATGATGCTAGACCTAAAGTTTTAATTTTTCAGAAAGAATTCAAGAATACGTACTTATCACTAAAAAAAAATAAAATTTTAAAGAAAAATATGGGCATAATTATAAATACAAAAAAAAATACTTTAGATAACTGTAAAATATATACTGATATATTAAAAATTAAATGTTCAAAAAAAAATTTTAAAGATATAAAAATTGATGATGCCTGGTCTTTAATGTATACATCGGGTACAACAGGAAAACCAAAGGGTGTTATAAGAAATCATAGAAGTTATTTTTTATTATCTTCTGTAACTTCTATAGAGTTATCTATTAAAAAAAATGACAATGCATTAATTGTAATGCCCTTATGCCATGCTAATTCATTTAATTTTTTATGTGCGTATATTTTTTCAGGTGCAAAAGTTAGTATTTACGTTAAAAAAGGTTTCTGTCCAAAACACTTCTTTAAGCTTATAAAAAAAAATAATTGTACTTTTACTTCTTTAGTTCCAACCCATTATATAATGATATTAGAATTTGTTAAAAAGAAAAAATCTAAAGAATTAATTAAAAATGACTTTAATTTTATGATATCCTCTGCACCGGCTAGAAAAGATACTAAGGTTAGAATGCTTAAATATTTTAAATCTGCTAGACTTTTTGAATTATATGGATCAAGTGAGTCTGGCTGGGTTACTATGCTCCATCCTTCTGAACAATTTAAGCATATAGGTACGGTAGGAAAAGAATGTATTGGTTCAAAACCAATATTAATTCTTAATAAGTATAAAAAGGAATTATCAGATGAAAAAATTGGGGAGCTTTATGCATGTACTCCCTATAACTTCTCACATTATTGGAATAATCCTGAAAAGACTAAAGAGGCTTTTTTTAAAGATTATGTATCTGTTGGAGATTTGGCTTACAGAAATAAAAGTGGTTATATTACATTAGTAGATAGAAAGAATAATATGATAATATCTGGTGGAGAAAATATTTACCCAGCAGAAGTTGAAAATGTTCTGGGTGGACATAAAAAAATTAAAGATGTTGCAGTTGTAGGAAATTTAGATCATAAGTGGGGAGAGATAGTTTGTGCTTTTGTTGTATTAGAAGAAGGAGTCTTAATTCTAGAGGATAAATTAATTAAATGGTCTAAAGAAAAACTAGCCTCTTACAAGTGCCCAAAAAAAATTTATTTTATAAAAGATAATGAGATGCCTAGAAATTCTACTGGAAAAATTTTACACAAAAATCTTAGAGAAATGATTAACAAGAAAAATAAATGAAAAGAGATATAAACCAAGATAATAATTCAGTAGCAGCGTGGATCGTTAAGTTCTTAATTAAAAGAAAAGTTAAAATAATATTTGGTTTGCAGGGAGGGCATATTCAACCCATTTGGGACTTTTGTTTTAAGTTAGGTATCAGAATTATAGATGTAAGAGATGAAAAGGCGGCAGTCCATATGGCTCAAGCTTACGCAACTTTTACTAATGAAGTTGGTGTAGCAATGGTTACAGCTGGTCCTGGAGTAACTAATACAGTAACTGGTATTGCTAATGCAAGCTTATCTTCGACACCTCTTCTTGTTATAGGAGGCTGCACTACTGTCTATCAATCTAACATGGGCCCTCTTCAAGATATTCCGCATGTAGATATTTTAAAACCTATCACTAGATATTCTAGAACTGCTAGAGTAAGTGAACAAGTTATAAGAGAATTAGATTTAGCTTATTCATTTGCTATTGGTCATTTGGGTGAGCCTGGTCCTAGCTATATAGAAATTCCAACTGATGTTCTAAGAACTTCTGTAAAAGATAAATTAATCCTTAAAGATTGGTTAAAATACAAAAATCCTTATAAATCACTTCCAAACCCTGATGATATTGAATTATTTAAAGATAAAATAGAAGCTGCAAGAAGGCCTTTAATTATAACCGGAAGAGGTGCTAAGAATAGTGGAGAAGAAATTTATGAATTTTTACGAAAAACAGGTGCTCTTTATTTAGATACTCAAGAAAGCAGAGGGTTGATATCTAAAAATAATGAATTTCATATTTATGCCTCAAGAAGTAAAGTTATTGCAGAAGCTGACTTAGTTATTTTAGTAGGAAGAAAACTAGATTATCAATTAGCATTTGGCTCTCCTGCAATTTTTAGGCATGCAAAGTTTATTCGTATTTCATCTAATCCATTTGAATTAGTTGATAATAGAAGAGGGGACCCAGAAATATTTGCGGAACCAGATACAGTATTTAAGATTATAAATAAAAAGAAACTTAACATAAACTTTGATAAAAACTGGCTAAATCAAATAAAACATGATCATAATAAAAAAGTAAATTCATCAAAAAAAACTAATAAAAAAACTTTAGGAGATGACTCAAAAATTCATCCTGAATATATTTTTGATTGTATTAATAGCCTAATTTCAGAAGATCATGTTGCAATTGCTGATGGAGGGGATATTTTAAGTTTTTCAAGAGTAGGCTTTAACGCTAGATATTATTTAGATTCAGGAGTTTTTGGATGTTTAGGAGTAGGTATCCCATATGCTATAGCAGCATCTGAAATATTTAAGAATATGCCAATAATTTGTGTAATTGGAGATGGAGCATTTGGATTTAATGCAATGGAGTTAGATACGGCTTTAAGAAACAAATCAAATATTTGTATTATTATTTCTAATAATGCTGGATGGAACATAGAGACTAATGACCAAAAGCTTAATTATGGAAACCGAGTTTATGGTACTGAGCTTACTCATACAGATTATGCGAAAATGGCTGCAGGTATTGGTGTTTATTCAGAAAGAGTGACAAATCCTGAGCAATTAATTATCAGCATTGAAAATGCACTTAAAAATACACCTTCTGTAGTTGACGTTGTAACTTCATCAACAGTATTATCTTCAGATGCTTTAAAAGGTTTAGGTTTAGTTCCTAAATATCAAGCACTGGAAGTTTGGGATAATTTAGAAAAGAAATATAGAGAAGAGGATTGAGGTAAACTTATATGAAAAAAATTTTAATATTAGGAGGTGGTTTTTCTGGAATCTTTGCAGCTAAAGCATTATGGAAAAAACTACCCCCAGATCACGAGATAGAGCTAATTAGTGATAACAACTATTTTGTTTTTCAACCATTACTACCTGAGGTGGTATCAGGAACTATAAATAGTTCAGATGCAGTTACACCTATAAGACAAATGTTAAAAGGAATTAAATTCAGAAATGCTGAAATTTCAGAACTAGATTTTAAAAATAAAAAAGTCTCTGTCTTACAAGGATTTAAGAAAAGCAATCATTACATTGCTTATGATCATCTAGTCATTGCATTAGGTCAAGTAAGTAACTTAGAAATAATTAAAGGGTTAAAAGATCATGCTTTTAAAATGAGAAGCCTACAAGATGCACATGATCTTAGAAATCATATTTTAGGTTGTTTGGAATTAGCAGATGTTACTCAAGATAATGATCTTAGAAATAGACTATTAAATTTTGTAGTAATAGGTGGAGGGTTTTCTGGAGTAGAAACAATTGGAGAAATGCAAGAAATGATTGATAGGTTAATTCCTTATTATTCCACTATAAAAAAAGTAGATATAAAGTTTCATATTATAGAATTAGCCAACCAACTATTACCTGATATGGATAAAAAAATTGGAGAATACGTACTGAAGAAATTTAAAAAAAATAAAATTAATATTCATTTAAATTCAGCTCTTAATGAAGTAACACAGTATAGAGTTTTTATAAAAGATGGTATATCAATTAATACGCATACTGTAATATCTACTATAGGATCGTCTGTTTCCAATTTAATTAAAAGTAGTAAACTAAAACTAGAGTATGGAAAAATTCCTACTAACAGTTTTTTACAAGTAAAAGGTTATAATGACCTTTGGGCAATAGGTGATGCAGCTTTAATTCCTAATAATGATAAAAAATCTATGCTTTTTAAGAAAAAAAAAGTTGCTTATGCTCCGCCTAATGCTCAATTTGCAGTAAGGCAAGGTAAACTATTGTCAAATAATATAGTTAAAAGCATAAATGGAGTTAAACTAAATGAGTTTAAATATACTTCTAAAGGATCTTTGGCCTCTTTAGGCTCTAGAGACGGGGTAGGTAAAATTTTCTTCATTACTGTAAAAGGTATAATTGCTTGGTTGATTTGGAGAGCCTTCTATTTATCTTTTATTCCCTCTTTTGCCACCAGAATTAGAGTTTTATTTGGATGGATAGTAGAGTTTTTAGTGCCACGCAATGCCGTTATGACTAGGTCTTTAGAAAATAAAACAGTAAGTTTTGAAAATTATAAAAAAGGTGATGTAGTTTTTGAAGAAGGAATGATGGCAGATGGTTTTTATATAGTTTTAGAGGGATCATTTAAGAATAGTTTTAAAAAGACTAGTTCTGGGAAAGAATTTAATAAGTTTTATGGCGTTAATGATCATTTTGGAGCTAGAGTAATTGTTAAAGGTAACAGAAGGACTGGTACTATAAAAGCCTTAGAAGATTCAAAAGTAGTAAAAATTGATAGAGAAACTTTTAAAGTATTTTATCAAAACTTTTTACCAGTGAATGATTATTTTAAAAAATACCTTGATAAAAACTTTAAAAAACTTGATACACTATAATTTTAAGATTTATTGACTTAAAAAATGATTAGTATACCATTATACAACGTTCAACCTTTCTGGTCGGAAGTAAGCTTAGAGCTGAAGGAACGCAAATTCCTATAAGCTAATAATACTTTTGCCTAAAAGTAATGAATTTATTAATTTAGGGAGAATATAATGATTGAAGCAAATACAGCATGGATTCTGGTATCAACAGTCTTAGTCCTTTTAATGACACTACCAGGTTTAGCATTATTTTATGGAGGATTAGTTTATTCAAAAAATCTTATATCAGTACTTATACAGTGTTTTGCTGTAGCATGCTTAATGTCTTTAACATGGTTTATAGCAGGATACAGTATAGCTTTTACTGAAACAGGAAATTTTTTTGGAGACTTATCTAAGGCATTTTTATCTGGAATAACTCTGGAGTCTGAATTTGCAGGGCTACCTGAAACAGTATTTTTTATGTTTCAAATGACTTTTGCTATTATAACGCCTGCTCTTATAGTTGGTGCTTTTGTAGAAAGAGCCAAATTTATTTCAGTTCTACTTTTCAGTTTTATATGGTTACTTGTAGTATATGCACCTGTTACTCATTGGATATGGGGAGGTGGCTGGTTAGCAAAAATCGGTGTTCAGGACTTTGCAGGAGGTTTAGTGGTCCACTTAAATTGCGGAGTTTCAGCTTTAGTTTTTGCCTATTTGCTAGGTCCAAGAAGAAATAAAAAACAACTTGTTCCTCATAGTCCACCACTAGTAATGATAGGAACATCAATGCTCTGGGTAGGATGGTTTGGTTTTAATGGTGGTAGTGCCTTGGCAGCAGACGGAAATGCTGGTATGGCGATGACAGTAACACATATTTCTGCAGCTACGGCTTCTTTGGTATGGATGTTCATAGAATGGTTAAAACATGGCAAACCTACACTAGTCGGGACAGCAACTGGTTGTATTGCAGGTCTAGCTACCATAACACCAGCATCTGGTTTTGTAGGTCCATCAGGAGCATTTGTAATTGGTATTTTAGCAGCATTTTTATGTTATTATATGGTTGGTTTTGTAAAAAATACCATGAAGATAGATGATACACTAGACGTTTTTGCAGTACACGGGGTAGGAGGCTTATTAGGAACCTTACTACTAGCCCCTTTAGGTTCGGCTACGTTAGGTGGATTAGGCCATTCTGAATTAAATATAATTGCACAATTAAAGATCCAGATTATAGGAAGTATTGCTGTTGCAGCATGGGCTATCTTTTCTTCTTTTATAATACTGAAGGTTTTAAAGAAACTTATAGGTATAAGAGTAAGTCAAGAAGAAGAAGAGGCGGGCTTAGATGTATCTAGTCATTCTGAAAGTGCATATAATTAATATATTCAGTATAATCTTTATATAACTATTTCTTTAGAAGATTTAGTTGTATAAAGATATAAAAGTATTTTAATTGTAAAAAATAAAATAATTATTTTGACTATGGCAATGAATAAAAAAAAGATACACAGATGAAATTATGAAAAAAAATTTGTTAAAGCTTCAGGATAGTTTTTTTTATGTTAAAAATAAAATTGCAGTACTTAAATTCAATAGAGATGACATAAGAAATGCTCTTACTGGGTCTTTTTTAATAGATGATATTATTAAAGTAGTAGATTTTGTAAATAACAATAATAATATTAATGTTTTGATTATTACAGGTGAAGGAAAAGCGTTTTCTTCAGGAGGTAATATTAAAGAAATGTTAAGAAAAAATAATTCATTTTCAGGAAAAGCAGAAGAGGTAGAGAAAAAATATCGTTATGGAATACAAAAAATTCCTAAAGCTATGGAAAAAATAGAAATTCCTGTAATAGCAGCAATTAATGGACCAGCTGTAGGAGCAGGTTTTGATTTAGCCTGCATGTGCGACTTTAGATTAATGGCAACAAATGCTTTTTTTTCTGAGAATTTTATTAATTTAGGGATAATTCCAGGAGACGGTGGGGCATATTTTCTACAAAAAATTATAGGTTATCAAAAGGCAGCAGAATTAACATTTACAGGTAGAAAAGTATTTTATGAGGAAGCGATTGAATTGGGACTAATATTTAAAGCTGTAGAGCAAGAAAACCTATTAGATGAAACCTATAAATTTGCTAACTTAATCTCAAAAAAACCTAATAATGCCTTAAGATATACAAAGAGACTTTTGAAAATGGCTAAAAAACTACCTTTGGAAGAATTTTTAGAATTTTGTGCTTTATTCCAAGGAATTAGTCATAATCATAATGAGCATAAAAAAGCTTTAAAAAAAATTAAATTAAAATAAATTATCTACCTTTAAACTTTACATCTTCCTTATTTACAAATGCTTTAACTGCATTTTTATGATCCTCAGTTTCACTACATATCATTTGGTGAAGTGCTTCTTGGTCTAAAAATGAGTCTAGATTAGATGTATCAACATTATATAAGTTTTTCTTAATATATTTAATGGCTATAGGGGCTAAATTCTTAAATTTATGTTTGATTTGATTTGTAAATTTTTCAATATTATTACTATCTATTAAATAGTTTAAGACTCCTAGGTCGTGTGCTAACTTTGAGTCAAATATTTCGGAGAAAAATAATAATTCTTTGGCTTTTGTAGGGCCTACTATTTTTGCTAAAAAGTAACTTGCTCCAAAATCACCTGAAAAACCAACTTTCGAGAAGGCAGTAGTAAATTTTGCTTTTTCTGTACCAATTCTAAAGTCACAAGCAAGTGCTAGTGAAAAACCTGCTCCTGCAGAAATACCATTAATTACTGCAACTGTAGGGACAGGAGATGTATATAACATTTTTGAAATATCCATTAAGCGTCTTAAGGATTGAGTTTTCGCTTGCAGTGAACTTGAATCTTTATTAGCAGCCATATCCTTTACGTCACCCCCTGCAGAAAATGAATCTCCGTTTCCAGATAAAAAAATAGCCCTTAAATTATTAGAAGATATAGCACTTTTAAGGATTCCTAGCATTTCTTCAAACATAGTTCTAGAAATTGCATTTTTTCTTTCGGGTCTATTAAAAATTATTTCTAATATTCCATCATTATTTTTAATTATTAAATCATTATTCATACAAATACCTTTAAAAACATATTTTAAAAAAAAACCATTTAGTATATAAATATATATATAAAATATAATTATGGATATTTCTTTTTTAAAACAAAGTTTAAGCATCCCTGTAATAGGGGCACCCTTATTTATAATTTCTAATCCAGATCTAGTGATTGAGCAATGTAAGGCAGGAGTTGTCGGGTCTTTTCCTGCCTTGAATGCTAGACCTAAAGAAGAACTCGATGATTGGTTATACAAAATTAAAGAAAGCCTAGAAAATTATAATAAATTATCATCGTCGAAGGCGGCACCTTTTGCTATCAATCAAATAGTTCATAAGACTAATGATCGTGTTGATCATGATATGGAACTTACCGTTAAACATAAAGTACCAGTAGTAATAACTTCATTGGGGGCTAGGAAAGAAGTTTATGATGCGGTCCATAGTTATGGAGGAATAGTTTTTCATGATATTATAAATAATTTTTTTGCAAAAAAAGCTATAGAAAAAGGCGCTGATGGACTTATTGCTGTTGCAGCGGGTGCTGGAGGACACGCAGGCACAATATCACCATTTGCATTAATACAGGAGATAAGAGAATGGTACAACGGTCCGATTGCTTTGTCAGGTTCAATATCTACAGGACAGGGGGTTTTATCAGCTTTAGCTGGTGGAGCAGACTTTGGTTATATAGGTTCAGCATTTATTGCTACTAAAGAAGCTAATGCTTCATTTGGTTATAAAGAAGCTATAACGCAATATAACTCTGACGATATAGTTTATACAGACTTAGTAACTGGTGTTAAGGGAAATTACCTTAAACCTTCTTTAGCAGCAGCCGGTTTTGATCCTGAAAACTTACCAAAAAGTGATCCTTCTAAAATGGACTTTAGTACAGATGAAGGAATGGAAAAAAAGAAAGCTTGGAAAGATATTTGGGGTTGTGGTCAAGGTATTGGTGCAGTTAAAGACATTTTGTCTTGCAAAGATTTAGTTGCTAAATTATTAAAGGAATATAATGTAGCTAAAGATAGATTAGTCAATATTGCTTAGCTACAAAACCTTCTTTTTCTTTAAAACTTGAATATCTGACTTAGAATAGCCCAAGTTTTTCAATATCTGTGAATTATTTTCACCAAGTAAGGGTATACGTTTTTTTTTATTAACTTTTAAACTCGAATTTTTTATGGCACATGCAGGAACCTTAATTAGCCTGTTTTTAAGATTAGCATCAAATAAATTTTTTTTTGCTGTTTTAGTAAGTAAAAATTGGCTAAAACTTTTAACTTTTCCCCAAGGTACTGAATTAAAAGATAAAACTTTTCCTATATAGTTTACAGTTCTACTTTTAGTCCAATCATTAACTATTTTATCTATTTTTTTTTGGTTCTTAAGTCTATTGTCAGGAGTTGAGTATAAGTTATTGTTAAATAATTTTTTTTTATTCATAGAAATTAATAAACCTTTAAACCTGTCATCACTACCTGCCATTATATGTATAAATCCATCTTTTGCCTTATAAGTATTGGATGGAGAAGAAAATCTGTCAGAATTACCATTTTTATCAAAACTACTTTTATTTAAAAAAAAATCTGGTACGGCACCCATTGATAATGCTAATGCAGAACTTATTAGAGAGGTCTCTATTAATTCTCCTTTACCAGTAATATTTCTTTTATTAAGTGCTGCTAGTATACCTATTGCTGTATTTAAGCCTGTGGTATAATCCAATAAAACAGTTCCTATCATTGTGGGTTTTTTTTCATCTCCACTTATTTGCATAAAGCCTGTTTCAGCTTGAATAGTTGCATCAAAAGCCTGCCTAGCTGTACCCGTATCTTCCTGTCCGTAGCCAGAAATTCTTGCCATTATTATTTTATTATTATACTTCTTTATAGTTTTCCAACTTAAATTAAGTTTTTCCATAACACCTGGTCTAAAATTCTCTACTATAACATCTGCCTCTTTGATGAGTTTCAACAATATTTCTCTACCTTCTTTTTTCTTAAGATCCAAAGATATAGATTTTTTTCCTCTATTTAAAACTGCTGCCCATAAAGATGTTTTTAATATTTTAGGTCCTATTATTCTTAAGTCATCACCTGAAATTGGCTTTTCTATTTTTAATACCTCTGCTCCTAGGTCTGACAATACTAACGTGCAATGAGGGCCAGCAACAAACCTTGTTAAATCTATGACTTTGATTTTTTTTAATAATGCCAATTATGATACCTCTAGCCATTCTTTTATGACTGTTTTGTTATTTCTTATTTTATTAGGGGTTCCTTCAAAGACTACTTTTCCATGCCCCATCACATAGAGCTTATTTGATAAATTAAATGCGATGGCCAACTTTTGTTCTACTAAAAGTATAGCTACGCCCTTACCAGATATTTTTTTCAGTAGCATTTCAACATTCTCTACCATTTGAGGAGAAAGACCTTCTGTAGGTTCATCTATCATTATTAACTTTGGACAACCCATAAGGCTTCTACAAATAGTAAGCATTTGTTGCTCACCCCCTGATAGCAAGCCACCCAATACATTTATTCTATTTTTTAGATTAGGAAATAAGTCAAAAAGTTCTTCTAAGTCCCATTTAATACCTAATTTAAAATTCTTTTTTCCTAACTCTAAATTTTCTTCTACGGTTAAATCTGGGAAAATATCCCTATTTTCTGAGACATAAGCTAAGCCATAATTTGCAATTTTATGTATAGGTTTTCCTATAATTTCAATATTATCAAATAAAATAGACCCTTCAGCTTTTACCATTCCCATAATACTTTTAATTACAGTAGTTCTTCCTACACCATTTCTTCCTAAAAGAGAAACAATTTCACCTTTAGCAATAGTTAAATCTACACCTTGAAGTATGTGCGACTTTCCATAATAGGAATGCAAATTACTAACCTTTAGCATATTAGTTTCCATAGCCCCCTAAGTAAGCCTCTTTAACTTTTTTACTTTTTCTAACATTCTCAGGTGTATCTGAACATATTATTTTTCCATAAACTAGAACAGATATAGTGTTTGATAAATCAAAGACTACACCCATGTCATGTTCTACTATAACTACTGTCCTATCATGTGAAATATTCCTAATTAATTTAGTTGCTCTTTCAGTTTCACTTTTAGACATTCCTGCAGTAGGCTCATCAAGCAATATAGTTTCCGCCCCTCCAGCTATTGTTATTCCAATTTCCAAAGCTCTTTGGTCTGCATAACTCAAAAGACCTGCTAACTCTTTAGCAAACTTTTTTAAGGATATTAATTCAAGTATTTCTTCAGTTTTAGTATTTAACTTTTCCTCATTATCTAAAATTTTAGTAATAGAATATTTATATTTTAAATTCCAAAGCAAACCACATCTAATATTTTCAAAAACTGATAGTTTAGGAAAAATATTAGTAATTTGAAAGCTTCTAGAAAGACCTAATCTATATATTTGATGCGCGGATAGGTTTTCTATATTTATATTTTTAAATTTAATATTTCCTGATGAAATTTTATAAACGCCTGATATTAGATTATATAAAGTAGATTTTCCTGCACCATTAGGACCTATAATTGAATGAATTTCACCTTTTTTGACAGTTAGTGTGGCTCCTCTAATAATACTTGTTTTACCAAAATCCTTTTTAACATTTATTAATTCTAGATGATTTTTCATTTTTCCAGACTGAACTTTATTTTTTCAATTATTGCATCCCATACTTCTTTAGTATAAAGGTAACTTCTTCTACATGCATAAATCCCTAGCAGGGTAAAAATAACAGGTACTAACCAAGTAAAAAAATTAATATTTGATACTTTAATCCAATAAATTACTAACTCACTATGTGTTGATTTAATGGAGTGCATCAATTCTATTAATGATGTAAAGCCAACAGTTAATAACAAGGCACTAAAACCAAATACTATATACGGAAAAACTAACTCCTTAAATAGGGAAGGCTGCAAACGAACTATTGGAGCATGCATTAGGATTAGTCCAGCTAAGCCTTGAGGAGCAAATGCTATCACTAAAACAAAAATTATTCCATAATATAAAACCCATGCCTCAGTTACATCTGAAAGAACCGTATCTAGATATGTTAAAGAAATTGCTCCTAGTATTGGGCCTAAAAAACTGCCTATACCACCTATATAAGCCATAAATAATACCATACCAGATTGAGCCAGGCTTACTGACTCAAACCCTATATGTTCATAGTTAATAGCATGAAGACTTCCAGCTACTCCAGCAAATGTGGCTGATAAAGAGAAAGACATCCACCTAACTTTTTTTATATTATAACCTATAAATGCTGCCCTTTGTTGATTATCTCTTACGGCATTGCACATTTTCCCAAAGGGAGTTTTAGTTAATAGGTACATTGCACCAACTGACAAAATACACCAAAAAAGAATCAAATAATATACCTCATTTTGTGGACCGTATGTTAACCCTAAAAAGTCATTTCCTATTACTCTATCAGCTTGAATACCATCTTCACCGTTAAAGAAAACTACAAATATCAAAGTCAAAGCTGTCACTAACTCACAAAAACCTAATGATATCATTGCAAATGCTGTTCCTAATCTTTTTGTTGATAAATACCCTATTGCTATACCTAATATAAAACCTACAAAAGCTCCTATAAAAGGTAAAAAAATAATAGGAATAGATGGAAAAAAATTATTATTAATAGAATTTAAAAAGTGAATAGATGCATAACCAGCCAGGCCAAAATAAATAGCATGTCCAAATGATAACAACCCTGTTTGGCCTAAGAGCATGTTGTAAGCTACAGAAAATATTATTAAAACTCCCATTTTACATAACAATGTTAAAGCGAATGATGAAGTAAACAAAACAGGTAAAAATAATAAAACCAATAATAATATAGAATAAAAAATTAACTTTATTTTAGTATAGTTTTTAAACATCACGTTTACCAAATAGCCCTCTAGGCCTAGAAATTAAAATTATAATTAATAATAAGTATGGAACTATAGGAGATAATTGAGATATAGTAATACTTGTAAAGTTAACTAATATTGAATTAATATCTATTTGATACCCGAAATATTCTAAAGCATTATTAAGATTAAACTCTAAGGAGACTGCTACAGTCTGTAACATCCCTATAATTAAAGATGCTACTAATGCTCCTTTGATCGATCCCAAACCACCTGTAACTACGACTACAAATACTATAGGACCTAATAGAAGGGCCATTGACGGTTCTGTTCCAATTACATTTCCTGCCATCACACCGGCTAAACCAGCTAAGCCACACCCAAAGCCAAAAACATTACTAAATACTCTAGGAACATCATGTCCTAATGCTGATACCATATTGGGGTTAGTTAAGGAAGCTTTAATTATAAGCCCTGTTTTAGTTTTTGCTAAGACTCTATATATAGCTAAGAATATTAGTAAAGATAATACTAGTCTAAAAATACTGTAAGCTGGATAAGTCATACCACTTATTTCAATCAAAGGAAAATTAAGAATTTCTGGAACCTTGTAAGGAACAGGTACTTTCCCCCATATCATTTGTACTAGTTCTTCTATAATATAAAATAAGCCAAAGGTAAATAATAGTTCTGCAATATGTCCATATTTATGAATATTTCTTAAAGCATACCTTTCTACTAGTCCCCCCATTACTCCAACTAATATAGGTGCAATTACTAATGCAATCCAAAAATTACTATAATAGCTAATTTGAAAACCTAAATAAGCACCAATCATAAAAAAAGAAGCATGTGCAAAGTTTAATATTCCCATCATGCCAAATATTAATGTTAGGCCACTAGATAGCATGAAAAGAAACATGCCATACAAAAGACCATTAAAAATTATAAAAAATAAGACTTCTGCAGACATTTTAGTTTTTTATGGTCTTTTCATATTACATGTCGTGTCTAATGTGATTTCTTCCATCGGAATATTTCCTACTTTTACATAGGACATATCAGAATCACTTCCTCTGTATATTATTGGTTGCTCTACTTTTTCAGAAACTAATAATGCCTGCATATCAAAGTGTATTTGATGGTCGTCACTTCTCATTACTATTTTACTCCCGTCAATACTTTTTCCCTTCATCCCCTCCAAAGCATATGCAATATCTTTGGGCTCTAAAGAGTTTGCTTTATCTATTGCAGCTTTAAACATTTCAAACATAAAACGAAACCTGTCAGCATCTGGCGTAAAGCCTTTAGAGTTTAAATAATCCATTTCCATTTCTTTATACCATTCAGGAGCTTTAGGATTAGTTGGATTAAATTCTTTAACTATAACTACATCATTATGTAATAAATTTTTCCCCATTGCCGATATTCCAGATGGTTGTGATATATAAATACCAAATAATTTAACTTTTACCCCTGCATCTGCTAAAGCATTAACAAATCTGTAGGCATCTGGTCCCCAATTTCCAGTTAAAACTGTATCTGCTCCACTTAATTTTATTTTAGAAATATATGGGTTAAAATCTTGAACTTTTCCAAAGGGTTGAATTAATTCATCTCCTACTATTTCAACATAAGGAGCTTTCTCTTTTAGAATTTTATTAGCTGTTTTTCTGAAGGTTTGTCCGTATACATAGTTTTGGTTAAATAGGTATACCTTTTTAATACTTTTATCATTTGCCATGTGAGATACTAAACCAGCTACCTTCATATCTACATTCGCATCAAATCTAAAGTGATAAAAGGTACAATGTTCATTTGTAAAGCTGGTAGTAACAGCAGAATTATTTAAAAATAAGATTTCTTTTCCTGGGTTTCTTTCATTATATTTTTCTAATTGCTTTATAATATTTAAAGCATGACTAGAACCTCCTCCTTGGGTAACAAAACGAATGCCATCGTCAATTGCTTTTCTAAGAAGTTCTGTTGTTTTTTCTGCCTTCATTGCATTGTCCATTGGCACTATTTCTATCATACGTCCGTCTAAGACACCTCCATTTTTATTTATAATATCTGCCCAATATTCTATTCCATCAACAAGGTCTTGTCCTACTGAAGCATAAGGACCAGATAAAGGTTCTATGGCTGCAATTTTAATAGGTCCTTTTGTTTCTTTTTTTTCGCATGCATTTAGAGTTAATAGGGTAAATACTGCTATAAATAGTCTTGTAATTTTAATCATTATAATCTCCCAAAGCCTTATTATTGTTACACTAAACTTTATGTTTATCAATATTTATTATTTGCCATACTCCAGATGAAGTAAAAACAATTTTTTTTTTTATAAACATTTCAATTTCTACAAAAATACATCTTTTTCCGAATTTTTTTACTTCTCCTCTGGCCTCTAGCCACGAATTAATTGGAACAGGCCTTAAAAAGTTAGAAGTTAAGGTCACAGTTACTATTGGTTTTTTTACTTTATTATAAGCATGATACCCGCCTACTGAGTCAGCATAGGCCATTAAAAAACCTCCATGAGCTACTTCATTTAGATTGCTAAGTTTGTTATCTATAGAAACTCCAAATAATGTATTAGGGTATTTATTTTTTATAAAGTAAGGGCCAATGTGAGAGGCAAATTTTCCTTCAAGAGTTTTATATGGTTTAAAACCACTTGGTATTTTTATATTGTTTATCATCATATACTAAGTTATTATAATATTATGAAATGTATAGACTTTTATTATGATTATGGAAGCCCAACAGCCTATCTAGCTTGGACACAGCTCATAAAAACAGATAAACAAAAGTTTAAAATTAACTATTATCCTGTTTTATTAGGTGGTATTTTTAAAGCCACTGATAATAAACCTCCTGGACAAGTTAAAGCTAAAGCTACATGGATGATGAAAGACATTAAAATGTATGCCGAAAGTTACAATGTTGAATTTAAAGCAAATGATGCCTTTCCTGTAAATACTCTTTATTTAATGAGAGGCGCAATTTTTGCTAAAAATAAAGGAGTCTTAGAAAAATATAATGAAGCTATATTTCAAGCAATGTGGGTAGATAATATCAACTTATCTGATCCAAAAAATATTATAAATACATTGGAGAAAAATCACTTTGTAAGTAAGGAATTCTTAGAAGCTGCAGAGAATAATTATATTAAAGATGAGCTTAAGAAGGTTACTTCTGATGCTGTAGAGTTAGGTTTATTTGGAGTACCATCTTTTATAATAGATGAAAATTTATATTTTGGTCAAGATAGAATGCAATGGTTTTTAAATTAACTAATATTACTTAAAAAATTTTTTATTATATTATTTACTTCATCAGCCTTTTCTTGCTGAACCCAGTGACCTGTATTATTTAAAATATAACTACCTTTAAAGTTAGTGCAATATTCCCCTGCATTTTTAAAGGCATCATAATTCTTTATAAAACTTCTTACTGGATCATGCTCTCCAGCAATAAAAATACTTGGTTGAGTTACATTAAGATAGTCTAATTCTAGAAGTTCGTTCCAATCTAAATCTTGGGCTCTATACCTATTCAAGGACCTCCCAAAGCCAGATTTTTTAAAATCCCTGGTTAATAGGTTTAAAACTTCTGCACTAAGCCATTTAAGTTTATTATTTTTTGGCATTGGAATTCCTTCTAGTAAGCCAGTCTCTAATTTAGACGAAGACTTTACTTTATCCTTATAACCTTCTTCAGAACACCAGTAGTATATTTTTAATAAAGATTGATAAATATTTTTATCTAATTCATTTTCTGGTACTATTTGTTTTTGAAAGTAGTTTTGATAAAAAAAAGTATTTTTATAAAGTGTTTGCCAAAGTTTAGTGCTTGAAACTTTTCCCCTTCTCGTAAACGGTACACTAAGCCCTATGACGGCAGATATTTTCTTTTTGTGATAGGCAGCTGTAGTCCAACAAATAGGAGCACCCCAATCGTGACCTATCAGAATAGCATTTGTTTCTTTAAAATAACTAATTATGTCAATTATATCTTCCATGAAATATTTTAGTCCATAAGCAGATATTTCTATTGGAGAATAACTGTCAGCATATCCCCTGATATTTATAGCAACTACTCTATAACCTAAATTTGATATAAACAGTATTTGCTTTGACCATGATGCCCAATTCTCAGGCCAACCATGAACTAATAAAACTAATTTTCCTTTACCTTTTTCTACATACTTAAAATTTTTCTTTTTTACCGTGAGAGATTTCTCAATAAAAAAAGTTTCCATAAGTTAAATAAAGCCTCTGTAAGGTTTAGCTTCAATTATATCTATATTTAAATAATTATTTTTAACAAAAGGTAATTCATTCAACTTTCTTAATATTTCAGCTTCATTATTAGCTTCTACAATCATGATAGCACCCTTTGCACCTTTAATAGAATATAGTTCTCGTATAAATTCTTCTTTAAATAAGCTAATAGCTTTTTTTGCTTCTTCATCTGCAAATTCTGCAAACTTTTCTTGTTCTATATCTTCTTTTCTTTTACCTATTATAAAAAATTTCATTGTTGACCTCTTAAATTAATTAATATTTATTTAACAGATGAATAATAACAGCAAAAGTAATTTATTAGAATTAAATTTAAAAATTATAAAATGTTTTAAATGTAATAGGTTGGTAAATTTTAGAGAACAGATAGCAAAAAATAAAAGAAAAATGTATATAGATGAAACATATTGGGGAAAACCTGTTGTGGGGTTTGGCGATGTAAAAGCTAATCTGTTAATAATTGGTCTAGCTCCAGCTGCGCATGGAGGAAATAGAACAGGTAGAGTATTTACAGGAGATAAATCTTCAGATTTTTTATTTAAGTGTCTTAAAGCAGCAAATATATCTAACATAGGAAGTTCAAAATATAAGAATGATGGCTTAAAGTTATATAATACTTATTTAACTTTATCTTTAAAATGTGTGCCACCAGAAGATAAGCCAACTAGACAAGAGCTTCTAAATTGTTATAGATACCTTAAAAAAGAAATAAATTATCTAAAACATGTAAAGGTAATACTTGCGCTTGGTAAAATAGCATTTGATAGTATCATTAATTTTTATAAACTTGAATATAAAGAGTTGATAGAAAATAATAAGTTTACACACGGGATTGAATGCCAACTTCCTGATAATAAAATCCTAATAGGATGTTATCATCCTAGTCCTAGGAATGTAAATACTGGAAGAATAGATGTGAAAAAGTTTGTCACATTACTAAATTTAGTAAAAAGTAAAACAGCTAATGCTAGAATTTAGTTTTTTAAATAGAAGAGTTTTTATAAAGACTTTATTAATTTCACTTTTTACTAAAAAAGCATATTTAAAAAATTCTTTACAAGATAAAATCACCATAGTTTTTGGCTCTTGTTCGAATCAAAACAATAGCATGAATCATTGGCATCAAGTAGTTTCTTATAAGCCCAACCTTTTAATTTTATTAGGTGATAATGTATATGGAGACTTTAAAGATAAAAGTGCAAAAGAATTAAAAGATGCTTATAAAAAACTAAGTAATAATAAAGATTATCGATATATTAAGAAAAATATTCCTATTATAGCTGTTTGGGATGATCATGATTATGGAATAAATGATGGAGGGAAAAGTTGGTTGTATAAAAATATTTCTAAAGAAATTTTTTTAAACTTTTTTGGAGCAAATAAAGATGATATTAGGAGAAAAAGGCAAGGGATTTATAAAAGTTATAATATAAATTTTAATAAAAAAAAAATTAAAATCATTGGCTTAGACACTAGGTCTTTTAAAGATGATTTTACACTAAATAAAAATAAAAATATAAATATCAAATATATTAATGATAAAAATAAAAATAAAACTATTTTGGGCGAAAGCCAATGGAATTGGTTAGTTCAAGAGCTTAATGATAATTATGATTTACTAATAATATTGTCTTCATTTCAAGTTTTAAGTACTTCGCATGGCTGGGAAAAGTGGCATAACATAATATCAGAAAGAAAAAAATTATTGAATTTACTAGATAATAAGAAAAATATAACTCTAATACTATCTGGTGATAGACATAGAGGTGGTATCTATAAGTTAAAAAGAATATATGAAATTACCGCTAGTTCCTTTAATCAAAGAACATTCTCTTCCTTAGAGGAAGATAATATAAGAATAGGAGGATTAGTAAATCAAAACAACTTTGGTGTTCTTGAAATTGAAAACGATAATATAAAAGCAAAATTAGTTTCAAGTAATATTAAAGAAGAAAATATATACAAAACTGTAAAGTTAAAGTTTTAGCTTTTTAAATATCTAAATATTTCTTTCAAATCTACTATTTTTTTTCTTACAAAGTTTTCCATAGCTTGGTTAATTTCAATTTGATCTATTTTTTTCCAATCATCCTTACTTATATACTTCAAAGAATTACTATTAAAATATTCTAAGACTTTTTCCCTAGAATTATTTTTTTCATTTTTAATTTCTGTTAAAATTTTCTTTGCCAATAATGAAGCCCCAATTTTATTTGTACCTATAACTCCAACTGAAGCTCCAGCCGCCCAGCCATTTGTATAGATATTTTTTTTAATATGCCCTTTATGATTTAAAAAAAAGGTACCTGTAGAGTCCAACTTTAATCCTTCAATTGGACTAACTTTATACCCTATTGCTGATATAATCAGACCAGCATTAATTACTTCTTTTTCTTGAGTAGAAATTATCTTATTATTTACTAACTTATTTTTTTTTATTAGTAAGTCATAAGAACTATTTTTATTAACTATACGATGAGGAGTAGATAAAAATTTAAAGATTATTTTATTTCTTTTATTTGGTACAAGTTTTTTAAAGTTAATAAAAACTTCAATATTTTTTTTAATTTTTGTATCAATATTATTATCTAAAATTCTTTCTAATTCTTTAATATCATAATCTACGACTGGATCAAAAAGTTTTAGATCGCCTATTTCCCTTAGTTCTGAAATAGTAAATTTTGAATCTTTAGGGGTTCTTCTTCCAATAATGTAGATATTTTCAATTTCAGAGTTGTTGAGGTAATTCAGGGTAAAGTTCATTATATCACTTTGATATAATTCCTCTTCACATTTAGCTAATACTCTTGCACAATCTAAAGCTACATTACCATTACCAATTATTATTGCATTTTTGGTTCTAAAATTTGGTGATAATGAAGAATAGTTGGGATTTCCATTATACCAGCCAACAAATTTGCCAGAACCATACACATTAGAAAAATCATCTCCTTCTATATTTAACTGTCTATCTTCTGTAGCTCCTGATGACATAATTACTGCATCATATAAATCAGAAAGTAATTCAATACTAATATCTTTACCTATTTCAATATTACCAAAATAGTTTACTTTTTCTTCATATAAATATTTAGTAAATAGCCTAGTTATATTTTTAGTTTTTTGATGATCAGGTGCTACTCCATATCTGACTAAACCAAATGGGGCTGGAAGCTTTTCAAATATATCAATTTTCAGGTTTATTTTTTCCCTCAATAGGCTTTGTACAGTATAAAACGCAGATGGGCCTGATCCAATTATTGCAATATTCATTTATTAAAATTATTTTAAAAATTTAATTAAAGCAATAAAATTATTAAAACATTTACACTATGTGCTGTTAAGATTTATTAAATAAATATGCTATTAAAATATTTTTTATTATAATAGAGCTATATTTAGTAACTTTTTAACAAATATTAAACTTTTTGAGACTATATTTTAATAGTTAAAGAAAAAAATATTTTAAATCTTTTTTTTTTATGTCATATATATAATATGGATTATTTAAAAAATTTAAATTTAAGTATTACACAGAAAAAATTTTATTTAATAGTAATTATATTACTGATTTTTATTAGTTTACAGCTTGATGGTGTAAATGATAAGCTTATGCTTCTTATAGAACTTCATGAAAATTAGAAACTAACTATCAATCTCTAAAATTAACAAAATTTAAGGCTATATCCACATCAAAGCTTTTAAGTGCTGTTATTGTTTGTTGCAAGTCGTCTCTTTTCTTACCGCTTACCCTTAGCTGTTCACCTTGTATTGTAACTTGGATTTTTAACTTAAGAGCTTTTAAATATTTTATAATTTTTTGTGAATGTTCTTTATTAATACCTTGTATTAAAATTATAGGGCATTTTACATTCCCTCCGGAAGCTTTTTCTAATTTATCAAAAGTTATTGATTTCATATCTACACTCTTTCTAACTAGATTTTTCGAGAGCAGCTCCTTAATTTGATTTAACTTCATATCAGATTCTGCTAATATGTAGTAATTATCATCTTCTTTTAATATTTTTGATATACTACTTTTAAAGTCATATCTATTTTGAATTTCTCTATTAACTCCGTCTACGGCATTACTAAAATTTTCCAAATTGAGTTTATTTACTATATCAAAAGTTGGCATAATTTATATTACTACAATATAAATAAAGATAAACAACATTTAAGCTATTTAAAGTATATTTAATTTTTATACTTTATATTCATATTTTATGTATAATAACAAAGATTACTATAAATTTTTTTGAACTAAAAATAACTAGATCACGAAAGACTTTATAATAATTATAAAGGAGAATTTAATGAGTAGAGGATATAAATTAAAAGATAGGCCAGAGTTTAATACCAAGCCTAAACCACTTACCTTTAAAAAAGAACAATTTGTTTCAGCTGCCGTGAACATGATGACTAACAAAAACTATGGATCTGTAGTAATAGTAGATGAAAAAGAAAGTGTGATAGGAATATGTACAGAAAGAGATATTTTAAAAAAATTAGTACATAAGAACCTTGATCCAAGTACTACTAGGTTAGAAGAAATAATGACACCCGATCCAAGGGTAGGTAATGCGGACGATGAAGTATTAGACTGGTTAAGAATAATGTCAAATGATAGGTTCAGAAGATTACCTGTGGTGGATGAGAAGGGTAAAATTAAAGTAATTTTCACTCAAGGTGATTTTGTATCATACACATGGCCTGATTTATTGTATCAAGCATCTCAAATGACAAAAGCTACATTAACAAAACATTTTAACTTAACGTCAATTTTAATAATGGTAATGATATATAGTATAGCCATAATTGCTGCTATTAAAATGATTTAATGAAATATTATTTTAAATACTTTTTATACATTTTAACTTTTGGATTAATTGTTTCTTTAAACCTTCAAAGCAGAGATATAATAAAAGATCTTGAAAAAACTGGGAACCATGAAACTTTTCTAAACATTATTCAAAATAATCCATTGTTTCTATCTATTGTAAACAATAGTATAAAATCTACAATATTTGCGCCTACCGATAAAGCTTTTAATTCTATGCCAGATGTTTTTAAAAATGATGTAAAGGAAAATAATACAAAAGTTACAACTAAATTAATATTATCTCATATATTTAGTGGAGATAGTCTAAATATAGAAAATAACAAAAAACAAGGAATAGCTTTAAGTTTAGATGGTAGTATTTATTATACATATGAAATAGATGATTTATTTGTTAAAGACATTGTACTTCAAGGGCAACCATTTATATCGGGAAATTATAGAGTGATACCGGTAGATTGTGTAATGTTTCTTCAACAATCAAGTAAAGATAAAAGGCTTGATTTGGCTATGCGTGAAAAATTTAAACTGACTACTTGTTGCTTGCAGACAGAAGTAGAATTTAAAGAGTTTTATAAAAATTTAAAGTAATGTTTTCCTTTAAATTATTAACTTATAATATTAGTAGCGATAACATAAACATTATTAAATCCACTAAAAAAAATATTAGTTATTAGTTTTTTTAAGAATTTCAATAGAATTATTAGAAGGATCATTTACATAAACTGAAGAAGTGCCATCTCTATGTGCTTTTAGCTTTCCATAATCTTCTGCATTGGCCTTTTCAAAAGCTATATGAGGTGGATGCATATTTGAAAGGACTAAAGCTAGACTTATATTATCATAATCAATTAATGCCCATGTTTCGTCCTGATAAGATACTTTACATTCAGTATTCTTTTTATACCAAGATATACTTTCCTGAATGTTTCTAACTTCAATAGCTACATGATGAATTTTATCCATATACTTTATACGTTACTTTAATTTTATAGATTACTATAAAAATAAGTTAAATCAATAAATTTAGATCCTAGCTATTTACTAATAAATTGCTAAAACCAATTATAAATAATGGTATTTGTAAACCAAAGTTAGTTAGTATAGCTTTGTCTTTAGTTATAAAACCTGAAATTGTCCAGCCTATTACTCCTGATGCATGAAAAAAGAGATTTAATGGATATATATTAAGGTTAGTAAAAAGTATTCCTGTTAGCACTAAAAATGTACTTATCCATTTAAGGTATTTTTTTAAAAACATTAAAACCTCACTAAAATTAAAAATTTAATTATAAAATAAAAGTAAGAGGAGTTGTAATTTATTTATTTTTACTAAAATATTTATTTTTAATTAATTTACAGAATTTGTTCAAAGTATTATTTTCTAAATTAGATAAATTATATTTATCTATAATAGAGTTAATTCTATTATTTTTTTTATGATTATACAAGGGATCATAATATTCTACTATTAACTGATATGCTAATTTCTTCCAATCTTTAGAATTATAATTAACTTTCCAAGCAGTTACTATGTCTTTTCCTAATTTAACATTGGCATAAGCAAAAAGTTTATTAAAACTATCTTTTGTTTTTATAAAACTTTTATAATCTTTTATTAAATAAGATACTCTAGACTTAATATCAGTATTTATTTCTATTGAAGGAGACTTCTCAATTTTTGATATTATAGTTGAGGGTAAATATAAATTACCTATTTTACTACTTTCACTTTCAATTAAGATAGGAACCTTTCTATTAAATTTCTTAAATTTAGAATATAATAAACTTTCAAAGTACTTTTGAGATGGCTGATTTGCACCAGGGTTTTTTCCTAATAAAGAGCCTTTATGATTAGCTAAGTATTCTAGATTTAAAACAGGACAATTTAATAATTCTAATTTATCTAAGACTTTTGTTTTAGCACTTCCTGTAGGACCACTTATAACCAAAAAATTATAGCTGCTTATAATTTTATTTAAATATATATTAACATGTTTTCTATAACTCTTATAGCCACCTTTTAAGATAGAAATTTCCCAGCCTATTTCTGATAGTGTTAAAGCCAAAGATTTAGACCTCTGTCCCCCTCTCCAACAGTAAATTAATGGTTTCCAATTTCCAGGAGTATTAATTAATTTATTTTTGATATAGTTAGAGATATTTTTTGATACAATAGAAGCACCTAACTTTTTTGCTTTAAAAGGACTTTCTTTTTTGTAAATAGTCCCAATCAAAGCTCTTTCAGTATTATTTAAAACTGGGATATTAATAGCATTTGGAATATGGTCTTCTGCATATTCATCTGGACTCCTTACATCAATTATTTGATTTATTTTTAAATTTTGCCAATTAGTTAAATACCTAATAGTCATTCTAATAAACTTTTATTTTTCTATGGCTATTAGATACCTCACCAATTTGAGAAAAAACTATATTATATTTTTTCATATCTTTTATAATTTGATTTGTGTGTGTAATAAATAAAAAACCACCTGCAGTTTGTGGATCAAATAATATATTCATCAATTTTTTTTTAGTAGATAAAATAGATATATCATGTCTTAAACTAGCTTTATTTGCCTCATTTAGACTTGACTTTACATTTTGGTCTAATGCTTTCTTAGCTCCGTCTAGCATTAATATTTGATCTATATATATATTAGCTCCTAAAAAATTTTCATATCTGAATAATAGGTTTTTCAAATGTGTTGCAATACCATAACCTGAAATATCTGTAATTGCTGATATATTATTTTTAATAAATAATTTATATATATTTAAATTAGAATTCGTCATTTCGGATAATACTTCTTGATAATATTTTCCAGATATCATATTTTGTCTCAACGCAGAAATCGTCAATGCTGAACCAAGTTTGCCAGTCATATAAATTTTATATTTTTTATTTTTAAATAAATTTATTCTTTTTATATTATTTTTTCTTCCTATCATAGAAAACCCAACTGACATTTTATCATATTCCAGGCTATAAGTATGACCTCCAGAAAGAGGCAATTTAAAATCTTTTAAAATTGACTCTGCACCTTCTTTTATTTGCATAATATCACGTGATTGAATAGTACTGTAAGATTGTGATACTGCTAAAATCATTTGAGCTGACAATGGCATAGCGTTAGCAGCAAATAGATCATTTAAACTATGTTTTGCTGCTATCTTTCCTAACAAATAAAAGTCTTCTACTATCGAGGTGATAACATCTACAGTATGAACTAAATTATTAGTATTTTTAATTCTTTCTGCATCTAAAGAACCTCTTGCCATATTTTCTTTAAAAACGTTTTCTAATACAACCCTTGCAACCTTGCTGCCACAACCTTCACATTGCATTTCATAATTGCTTGGTTCTATCTTTTCAGTTATATCATTACGCTCTGTTACACTAACTGAACTTTTATACTTTTTTATAAAGCTTTTATCTATATATCTTTTTAGTGCCCATAAAAGCTTCCCTTTAACTGTAATAAATGATTTACTTGCTATAGCTCTGCTAGCTGTCATTCCTATAATTGATAGATATGTACTTTGGGGAGAGTAATTTAATAGAGGTTTCTCTAGGAAAAAATTCATTAAGCTCTTTTTTAATATATTACCTTGTCTTACAGCATATACTCCGGATTTATCAACAAAGGAGTCTTTAATATCTGCTATATCACCACTTGCAAATATAAATTTAAATTTTATTGTTTGTAAATAATTTGATACCTTAACAAAGCCATTTGAGGATAGTTCAAGATCAGATGTTTTTAATATTTCAGGAGCTTCAGCGTGAGTAGATAATATCGCACAACGAGTATATATTTTTTTTTTGTTATTTATAACTAAATAATTTTTAGTAATTTTAGTAACTTTACCATCGTATATAACTTTTATATTATTTTTAATTAATTCTTCTTTCAGAGCTTCAGAAATACTACTTTTATAAGTTTTCATTATAGTAGAGTTTTTAGAAATTAATATTAAGTTTTTTTGAATATTAAGATTTTTAAATCTTTTGCTTAGAGCTAAAATTACTTCAACTCCTGCAGCTCCTGCTCCCACTAAGACAATATCTTTACTTTTACTATTTAATATATTATCGATTGTCTTCTTAATAAGAGATACTGGCTTAAGGAACAATGCGTTTTTTTTTGAACCAGGAATATGACTATTTGCAGATTTAATACCTAAGTTAACTGATAAAATATCAAATTCTAACGGAGGTCTATTTTTTATAAAAATTTTTTTTTTCTTTCCTAATATTTTAACAACCTCTCCAATAATTATTCTAATATTGTTCTGGTAAGTTAGTTCTATTAAGTCTATATTTATGTCATTCCATTCATATATTCCTTCTATATATCCAGGAACCATGCCAGAATAAGTAGCATAATAATTATTAGTAATTAATGTAATTCTAAGACCATTAATTTTTTTTTTTCCTAAAAATCTAATAACCTCTATATTTGAGTGTCCAGCCCCTAATAAAACTAAATCTTTTTTAATTATATTATTTTGTTTTTTATGCATATTATATATTAACAAATAAATAAATTTTTTTTACAATATAAGATAATAATTATATAGCATGGATTGGAGATAAAAATGTCTGAAATGATAAAAGTAGGCGATAATTTACCTGATATGTCGGTTAAAGCAATAGTAAGAGATGAAACTAAGGATATAAAGCTTAGTCTTCTATTTGCTGACCATTCACTTATGCATCCTAAAAACAAAAAAATAGTCTTATTTTCTGTTCCTGGCGCTTTTACTCCAACATGCTCTGCTAAGCACTTGCCTGGTTTTTTAACATATTCAAGTGCATTTAAAGAAAAAAAAGTAGATGAAATTGTATGTTTGTCTGTAAATGATCCTTTTGTTATGAAAGCATGGTGTGATGCCAATAAAGCTGGCAATGATATAATCTTTATAGCTGATGGAAATGCAACCTTATCAAAGTCTATTGGTTTAACGTTTGATGGATCTATGTATTCATTGGGAGAAAGATCTCAACGTTTTGCTATGATTCTAAATGGATTGAAAGTTGAAAAACTATTTATTGAAAAACCTGGTGTATTTGATGTATCTAGTGCTCAAAAAGTTTTAGCAAGTATGGTTTAAAAAAATAATATCTTAAGTATTATATTTAAAATATTGTATTAATTATATTTATTTATTAAATCTTTATCAAAGCTAACTAATATTTTCCCTTGTCTTTTATAGGTGTTTGCGCGTTTCACTGCTTTCTTTATATTATTTATGTGAAAAACTTTTTCTATATTAGTATATAAAATATTATTTATAATTAAATCAGACAAGTGATTATATAATTTAAACTTATCTTTATACGTCATTTGTTGTAACCACAGTGAAAGCCAAAAACCTTTTAAGCTTATATTTTTAAATATTACTTTTTGGGTATCTAGCTGTATTTTTTTACCTGATAACAAACCATAGTTAATAATGGTAGAATGATCTTGCAGATGTGAGGCCCAATAGTCAACTTTAGGACCACCTATAGCATCTAAAAATAATTTAAATTGATTTTTTTTTTTCAAAATATCATTTTTATTTTCTTTATCATCAACTATAATATTATTTGCACCTATCTTCTTTAATTCTTTTATTAACTCAGGTCTTCTTATTACGTTAAAAGTTTTAATATTGTAATGATTACAAAGTTGTATTACATAATTGCCTACTCCAGAATTAGCGGCATTTTGTAATATTTTATCCCCTGAATTTAATTTAACATAATTATTTAGCATTAAGTAGGCTGTAGCTGGATTAACCTTAAGCATGCTAGCTTGCAGTAAATTTATTTTGTTACTAACCTTTATCACGTTACTCTCTGTAATTTTTATTTTTTCTGCCCAATTATTTCTTGTTAAGGGGATAACAATATCACCAATACAAAATTTGGTTACTTTTTGCCCTTTTTTTATTACTCTTGCTATACATTCAGCGCCTAAACCTGATGGAAGAGATTGAGGTGAAGTACCATATTTACCTTCAAGTAGAAGTAAGTCAGCAGGGTTTATAGGAAAAAAAAGTACTTCCAATAATAATTGATTAAGCTTTAACCTTTCATTAAAAGGTTGGTTTACTAAATCAATGTTCTCTTCAGCTTTTTCTAGGCTTTTAAAAACTACTTTCAACATAATAAATAATTAGTATAATAAGTTATGAAATTTATTATAATGTTTATTTTAGGTTTTAAGTTATTTTTTTTTTCTATGTCATTAAGGGCTGAAGTTAAAATAATAGAAGGTTGTAAAAACATAATAAAAGCTCTAAATTTAAATACAGGTGCTTATAATAAATGCCTATTTGCAAAGGCTGGCGAAAAATATACGCGAGAAGAATTAAAGGCATGCCAAAGTCACTACCTTCAGGAAATAGAAAGGCTAGCTTATATTTATAAAAATATATGTAACTAAAATTTAATAAGTTTTATGAAAAGCATTTTATATATTCCTTTGCAGTCATCTTATGATACTTAATATCATCAATGTTTAAATTTACAGGTTTAGGATCAACTATTTCTATATTAGCATTATTTTTGATAGCGTAATTGATAGCTATAGATGTTATATTTACACTGAATGAGGTACCTAAAAAAATAAATTTTTTCGCTTTATACATCCAATCTTCTGCTTCATTCATTCTGTAAATATTTGTATATATTTCATCAAATAAAAGCACAAAGGGCTTTAGAGATTTGAGTTTTTCAGGCCTTTTAGACAGTTTTGAAATTTTAAAAGCCTCTAAAAGCACTTTAGCTAACCTATCTTTATCTTCTTCATCAGGGCATTCTTTAGATACAATTTCCCAGGGTGCATCTAGAACATCTACTTTTAAACCTTGATCATGAAACAGTGTAACTTTATCTAGTCTGCCATGTATAGCAATATAACTATGATTCCCTGCTTTACCGTCTAGGCCATCTATATTTTGAGTGATTAATTTCTTATTTGAAAGCCATAAATGAACCTTATTTGGTAAAAAATTCCTATATTTAACAAACCTTTTATAATACCACAATAAAAACTCTACAGAGTTATTCATATACATATATCTAGTGGCCATCTCTTGAGGGGTATAATTTCTACTATTTATAGTCCAGAAACCATCATTTCCTCTAAAAGTAGGTATACCACTTTCTTGGCTTACTCCAGCTCCTGTAATATATAAGTTTTCATTCATTCTAATTTATTGCTACAATAGAATTATTAAGAAATATCATTTTATAATTTAATTTTACATCGATATAAAATTAATTACATTTAAGTTTAAGAAAACTTCTATCTTCAAAATATTTAATAGCATAAAAACAATCCTTTTCGGTGAGAAAAGAGTGCTTTTTATCTGCATCTATTATTTTTAGATCACCTACACCAGCATCTTGAGAGGTTCCTCTTTCTGCTAAAAACCAGAATTTATTTTTGTCTTGATCTAATAATTCTCCTAATCCCCTTATTATTATCTTACTATTATATTCTTCAACATAAAATATTATACTTGATTTTCCATAGTTTCCTTTATTGTCTTGCCAGTTTCCTAAAGACTCTGAAATAGAAAATTTAAACCCATTAGTAGTTTCTATAGTTTTTGTTATATGTGTTGAAAAAATAGAAATAATATGTTGGTCATTAGAAATTAAATAATTTAAAGTAAAAAATTTTAACAATAGTAAAATTATTATTTTCATACTAATATTTATATATAAATGTTAAAAATTTACGATAAAAAAATGAAATTATTTATTTTTATAATTTCTTATTTAATTAACTTTCCTCTATTTACCCAAAGCATAGAGCTTAAGAATGAATATAGAGAAACCAATAGGTATTTTAAGGAAAAAAAATATGATAAGGCTTTGAAAAGTAATGAGAAAGCTCTAAGACTTTCTATTAAAGAGTTTGGAGTCAATCATTTAACTACAGCAACTTTATTAGAAAATAAGGGTAGACTTCTTTTAGAACTAAATAATTTTTATGTAGCAGAGGAAGAGTTTAGAAAAGTTTTTAATATTAGAAAAGAATTAGTTAATGAATATAGCCCTGATATGGCTGAATGTTTAAACTATCTAGCGCTAGCATTAAGAAAACAAAATAAGTTAGAAGAAGCAATGGTAGAGCATGGAAAGGTTTTAAATATTATGAGTAATGTTATAGCCAATAATCCTGGACAAATATCTGAGCTAAGCAGGAGATCAGCTTTATATAGGGCAAGGGCTTATCAAACAAAAGGACAATTACTTATTTCTCAAGAGAATTATAGTGAAGCGGAAGGAAATTTTAATATAGCTGAAAAAATATTTGAGAGAACCTTAAGTGAAAATAATAAAGAATTAGATGTTCTAAAGCTACAAATGAGAAAACTCTCAGAGATAAAAAATTAAAATATTATTAAGGAACTTTTATGATTATAGAAATGAGGACATATACTGTAAAACCAGGAGAATTGCATAATTTTATTAAAATTTATAATAAAGAAATCAGAAAAATACATACAGAAATTTTAGGTAACCAATTAGGTTTCTTTTTTACTGAGATAGGAAATTTAAATGAAGTTGTACATTTGTATGCGTATGATAGCTTTGAAGATAGACAAATAAGAAGACTTAAACTTAGTAAAAGGCCTGAGTTTAAAAAATATATAAGCAAGGTAAAAAACTTAATCGTTGACATGCAAAATAAATTAATGTTGCCTACTAACTTTTCTAAAATAAAATAATTTAAACATCTAAGTAATTAACTAAAGTGAAAAAAATAGTACTTATAACTAAAGATAATAAAATATTTTGTTTACTTAAAAAATAAATTATAAAAAGAAGAATTATAGCAACCAATCTAGAGCTCAAAGTTGTCTCTATTAGTATACCCTCTGGAAAAAAAATAATTTTTGAAATAATAGATATAATTATTCCCATAGATATACATTCTATCCAATAGAAAAAATTAGATTTTATACTTAACTTTTTAGAAAAATACACGCCTGCTGCTCTGCATAAATATGTAGCAACCGCCGCAACTAATATAGCAACATATATATTTTCATTCATATTTATTATTTCTAAAAAATAGATATCCTAAAGTTCCAGATATAAGACCTGCTGAAATTATGCCCCAATCTAAAAAATACAAATACATCATTGGTGCCATAAAGGCTGATAAACAAAATATTGTTAGCAGTCTAAGGTTTATAATATTCCTTATACTCATTAGTAAAAAGTACATTGGATTAAAAAAAACTAAACCTAAAAGAAACTTATAACTAACTAAACTTGAAAAAGTATAGCCAACTCCTGTAAATACTACAGAACTAAACCATAATGTTCCACTTAAGCCTAAAAAGTAATCATATCTATTTTTTTGCTTAATTTTTTTTTTCTTAGAGATGTAATTAATCCATGATGTAACTGCTATAAAATGACATATTAAAAAATATCTCCAATTACTTTTATTTTTACTTTTAATAGTAGGAATTATATACATAGTCATAGGAAATAACCTTGCATTAGTTAACAATACAGCTATAAAAATATTTATTAGATTTCCTCCAGAAATTAATGTTTCTGCCATAACAAATTGACCTGGTAAGGCAAAAGCAAAAAATGTTGATAAAAAACTTTGTAATAAATTAAACTCAGAACTCCTTAGATAAGCACCAAATGCAAACATACTTACACTTAACCCTATTACAGGGACTCCGCAGGCATCCTTAATACCTTTTATAAAATAGTTAGACATTTTTTTATTATGTACATATCCATCTAAAAATAAGTTTAAATAAATTTTAGTATGATTAAAATATATAAATCAATTAATAAATATAATAGGAGGCGCAATGAAACTGTGGGAATATAGAATTAAGCAATATACATTTGATTTAGAAGAAAAAAAAATACAAGAAAGAAGTAGATATAATTATGAAGTTGAAGAAATTTTAAGCGACTTTGGTAAAGAAGGTTATGAACTTATAAATGTTATATCTGAGCCAATAATGTTAGATAGCACTAATATAAGCTCAAAATATTTAAGAACTTTCTTTCTTAAAAAAGAAAGAATTTAATAATTTTTAAAATTTTGATATAATTAGATATGGATATTGAAAATAAAAAAATAGTGCTGTTTGGTGGAACTTCAGGAATTGGTCTTTCTACCTTAGTTATGCTATCAAATATGAAAGCGAAAAAAATTTTTACTATTAGTCGTAGTCCTGAAAAATGTACTTTTAAAGCAGAAAATGTTGAGTTTAAAAAACTTGATGTTTTAGATGAAAGCAAACTTTCAGATTTTTTTGAGCATATTGGAGATTATGATATTTTAATTAATACTGCTACAGGAGGAGAAAGGGCTTTAGGACCATTTATGGAAATGGAATTAGAAGGATATAGAAAATCATTTAGAAAACTTTGGGGATATACAAATACAATTAGGCTAGGACTCAAAGGATTAAATAAAAAAGGGTGCGTGGTATTAGTTAGTGGATCTCCAGCAAGAAAATGTAAATCTGGACAAATAGCCTTAGCCTCTGTAGGTGCGGCAGTTGAAGCATTTGGAAAGGCATTGGCAGCAGAGATTAAACCTATTAGAATAAACATCGTCTCACCTGGAGTGATTGACACTCCTATGAGCCCTCTCATAGGTAATGACAGAAAAATTTTTTACAATAACCTAACAAAGGATAATTTAATACCAAGAGCAGGAAGTTCAGATGAAGTAGCTAAAGCAATATTATTTGCAATACAAAATGACTTCATTACTGGAACTATAATAGATATAGACGGAGGTTGGTTAATGTCTTAACATTAACTTTTTTAAAACATAAAGAATAATAATAACATATTAAATGAGTGATATTGTTGGTATAAGCGGTATAGCACATATTGCATTAACTATTGTAAACATTAATAAGTCAAAAATCTTTTATAAAGAGCTAATGCCTTTTTTAGGATTAAATATCATTCATGAAAGCAAAAAAAGTATTTATTTTGTGGGGAGTAAAACTGGAATTCTTTTACAAGAGCCCGTTATAAAAGCAAAATCAAAAACATTTTCCCAGAATAATATTGGCCTACACCATTTTTGTTTTAGGGGAAAATCAAGGAATGATATATTACTAATTGAAAAGAAATTAAAAAGTATAAGAGCAAATATTATTAGAGGGCCTTCAGACGGAGACTGGGCTCCTGGTTATTTTTATATATTATTTGAAGACCCAGATGGGATAAGGCTAGAAGTTAATTTTGTACCCAAAAAAGGAGTTCTAGAAAAAAATGTTAAGTTTAATCCTTCTAATAATTATTAAAAATATTTATTTTTAGCTTATTTCTTATAAAAACTTTTTAAGATCAGGTTTAAAATATTTAGGCCCTTTTAATACTTTTCCACTGCTATTATAAATAGGTTTACCATTATTATCTAATTTGCTCATATTAGATTTCTGAACTTCATTAAAGCAATCATCTAAATTAATTCCAAATGCATGTCCAGCACCATACGTTACATAAAGTATATCTGTTAAGGCATCAGCCACTTCCAATAGATTATTATTATTTATAGCTGTTTCCAATTCTTCCAACTCTTCCTTTATTAAATCTATTCTTAATTTTGTGACTTTTTTTTTTGGAAAACTAGGTCTGTTTAGTATTTCTTGTCCAAATGTATTCATAAACTCTTTAACTTTTAAAAAATTTGTCATTTTATACCCTTTACATATTAATAATATTATAATATTACTAAAATAAAAATGTTACTATACTAAGATGAAATTATTATATCTTTTCTTATTCTTATTTATTTTTTCTATTAAGGCAAAAGAATTAATTGTTATTTCTAATGGCAAACGTACTTACAGTGAAACAATAAATATCTCTGAACATAATACACGTACTATTCTAAAGAATGAGTCTACTTTTACTGATAATCAAGGAGACTATGGAATACAAACGTGCCTTGGTACTTTAGATAAGAGCAAGGATGATGTTGAATTTAATTTAAAATGTGAGGGCGTAAATCAAAATAATGAAAAATATTGGTTAAAAGTTTTTAGAAAAACAGCTGAAAATGATGCTGGGGTAGGGGAAGTTAAATACCTTGCAGGAACAGGAAAATATAAAATTATGATAAATAAAAAATGTCAGTATGCAATTAGATACTTTCGAAAAGATATATTTTTTTTTAGACAAGCATGTAATATTTAAACCATCTGTTTATAAGCGTTATGAAAAAAAGTACCTACATAATAATAATTCTAATAAATATACTCTTTATAACTCATTATATTGTTGCTGACGAATACAATCTAAAAATATTAGGAGAAAACGTTATTAAGGAGATTAAGGTAGACGACCAAAAGTTAGTTATAGCTGAAACAGAATTTAAATGGACTGACTCAGAAGCTAATTTTGGCAAAGGTTTTTGCCTAGGTAGTATTAACTCTGAAACTAAAAACGTAGAGTTAATGTTTCTATGTGAGTTTCTTGATTACGAAAATGAAAAGTTTTGGACAAAAATATTCAGAAAGTCTTCAGAGTTATCTGCAGGAATAGGTATGCAAAAATACATTAAGACCACTAAAAAGTATAAAAAACTTTTAAATAAAGAATGTAAATATGCAGTATCGTGGTTTGATGACACTAGTTTTCTAATAGAGCAAAGATGTAATTTATAAAAGATTTTTTTAATTTTTTTTCCAAAGATTTATGTTATAATTATAATATGACAAGGTTAGTAGAAACTCTTGCAAAGAGAGGTTGCTTAACTATAGATCAAACCGAGCAAATCTCGACTTTAGCTCTCTTACTAAAAAAATATAATATAGGTTGTTTAGTAGTAACATCAGGAACCAAAGATAATCCGGTAGGCATAGTTTCTGAAAGAGATTTAGTAAAGCACTTTAATGAAATTAATAATAATGAAGTATCACTAATTAGAGATATTATGACCACAAATTTAATATATTGTGATTTGAACTCTTCCTCTAAAGTACTAATGCAAAAAATGACCAGATATAAAGTAAGACACTTACCTATAATGAGGGGAAAAAAACTAGTAGGCATAGTTTCTATAGGAGATGTAGTAAATAGGATCATACATAATTATGAAGAAGAAGCTAAATATATGAAAGAATACATTAGAGGATAAGATATGAAATTTTAATTTATGGAGATTGTACTATGATATCAGTAGATAAAACAGTTGGTAAAAATTTAGATTTAGGGGCTGCCTTTAAACTATATAGTCATAATAGAATATCGGAGGTATTTCTTAAATATTCTACTAAAGTAATAAGTTACAAGACAACTCTAGAAAAGAAAAAGTATTTATTCAAAGTTAAACTTAAGGTAAATTTAGTAAATAGAATTCAATTTGAAACCATAGGAAGATCAAAAATAGCAAATAGAGCCTTAGACATAGCTGTAAATAATATAGGTAAAAGAGTCAGAAGATACTTAAGAAAAGCAAAAAAAGACAAGATAGGAAGAACAAAAAAGACTTTTATTTAATTTTTTTAAAATGTAAATTATATTTTTTTACTATATAGGTCTTTTATCTGGTAATTACTTTTTAGATTTATGTTATTATTATTTTAATTTAATAACATACTGTTGTTTTAAGTATTTTATTATTAATTATTATGAAAATTTTTAGAATATAATACTAACTATCAAATCTATGTTTATTATAATTAGTATACTTATAGGTTCTTATGTTTAAAAACTTTAAAGCATCAAAAGTAAAAGTAGATGGAATTAAAATTAATTATAGAATAGGTGGAAATGGACCTCCAATACTACTTCTACATGGTTATCCTCAGACGCATATCATGTGGAGAAAGGTGGCTCCTGAACTTTCTAAAAACTATACAGTAATATGTTCAGATTTAAGAGGCTACGGTGATAGTGATAAGCCTAAATCAGATAAAAAGCATTACACTTACTCTAAAGTTAGAATGAGTTTAGATCAGCATAAATTAATGCTTAAATTAGGATTTAAAAATTATTATTTAGTAGGTCATGACAGAGGGGGCAGGGTAGCGCATAGAATGGCACTAGATTATAAAGGAGTTAGAAAAGTTATTTTCTTAGATATAATTCCTACAAATAGTGTTTTTAAGTTAGCAAATCAAGAGTTAGCAAAAAAATATTATCATTGGTTTTTTCTAATGCAAAAATATCCATTACCAGAAAGGCTTATAGAAGGGAATCCAGAGTTTTTTTTAAAAAGTAAACTCAAGATGTGGAGTAATAACAGTAAATTTATTGACGCTACTGCTATGAGAGAATATGTTAGATGCTTTTCTAAAAAAGCTACCATTCATGCAAGTTGTGAAGACTATAGGGCAGCTTCTACTATAGATATAATTGATCATAATAAAGATAAAAAAAGAAAAATTTTGTGTCCCGTATTAGTGATATGGGGAAAAAATAGTACTATTGCAAAACTTTATAGACCAATAAGCATTTGGAAAGAATGGGCTAAAGATGTGAGAGGTTATAATATTAAATGTGGTCACTTTTTACCTGAGGAAAAGCCTAAAGACATAATTTTAGCTATAAAAAATTTTTTTTAACAATTAAAAATGATTTTAAATAAATACTTAAATTTTCTAGAAAAAATTAAAAATAGAGTCATGAGTTATATAAAATCAAACTATTCTATGAATACAATTAACCTTTTTCAGGTTATTACTTATGGAGTTATTGGCATAATATCCATTTATTTTGTACTTGTAGCTTTTACAGAAATTATATTAGTTTTTATTTTATTTATGCTTGTTTTAATTTATAGAAAGCTATAGTTGTATGTGTGGAAGATATGTTCTCTCATCATCAGAAATAGTTAAAAAAAAATATAATATATTCTTAAAAAAAAATTATAATGTATTACCTAGTTCTAATGTATTAGTTTTAGATCAAAATCTTAAACCTAAATTATTGAAATGGTCATTTTCACCCTATTGGGCAAAAAGATCTTTTAATATTATTAATGCCCGATCAGAAACTTTGGAACAAAAAATTTCTTTTAAAGAATCATTCAGATGTATATTTGTAGCTGATGGTTATTATGAGTGGCATAAAAGTGGTAATATTAAAACTCCTTTTTATATACATAGGAAACAAAGTCAATTATATTTCGCCGGAATTTATAATAATAGCTCTGGTTGTTGTATAGTTACAAAAAAAAGTGAAAATGATATTTTTAATATTCACCCCAGACAGCCTATTTTATTAGTTGAAGATGATTTTATAAGTTGGACCAAATATAATTATGATATAAAAAAAAAATGCAACATTGGTATTAACTATTATGAAGTAAGCAAGATGGTAAACTATCCTTACAATAATAGTAGTAAAAATATCCTAGAAGTCTTAATTAGATAGTATTTATTTTGATCTTGATACTTAACCCTTAAAAAAAGGGTTAAGTAAAAAATTTAGTGTCATTTAGTGAAATATAAAGTATTTTCTCCAGATATATAGTTTTTTTCTGGATTAAACTCTGTTTTTGTAATGCCGTAGCCTGTCACATTTTTATATATACCACTACCGCCTGTTATAACAGAACTTCCTACACTTAAACTATTTTGTGATACATCCTTAGGTGTTTGTGATGTGCCCGTAAAAGTTCCATACATACTACTGCCGTCATCATAAGTTGTTTCCCAATTTCCGTTTACACTACCATTTTTATTGATGTAATTACTTATTCCCCAAAATGTTGATTTGGTAACTTTTAAACCATGACAATTTTTCATAGAAGCTTTAGGTTTTGTAATTAATGTAAATATTCTAATTTTATGACCTGGTATATTTGTATTTATAGAATATTGTTCTGTGTATTTAGATTCATTAGCAGAGGTTGTACTCGTAGAAGTACATTCTTTAGAAGGTAATATACTAGTAATTAGCATAAAAACAGCCATTAATAATAATTTCATAATTTATCTATCCTTTTAATTGGTTATTGTAAAATTAAATTAGTTTTTAAATTTTGTACTCACATGTTCCTACTGTAGTAAGTCTATTGTCAGGTAAATATTTTACTGTATAATTACATAATCCACTTATACCTTTAAACTTTCCTGTTCCTCCAATTATAGTTTGCTTGCCTTTTCCTTCACTACCAGCTTGTACAGTACCTTCTTTTCTAACATTATATGTGAAAGACTTATCTCCACTATTAATATCTACAGTCTCACAGAATGCTTCTAATTGTGAGTTGTTTTTATTATTATTTTTCTTACTTAAAATTATACAAGTAGATTTCGCATTATCTCCTACTTTATATAAAGAACCAGTACTCTTAGTAACAGTAAAAATACCGTCTAACATTCCTCCTGTGACTGATCCATCATTTGTTGAAACAGAGTTGAGGTTATGGGATCCTACATAAACTATATCGTAAGAACCTTTTTCAGCGAACAAATTACTCAGCATTAAAAAAAAAATTGTAATAGTAAATAATATTTTTTTCATTTATTTTTCCCTTCATATTAATCAATAATATTAGTTTATATTGACTGAATGGTCAAATTTAATACTTATCTATTTAAATATTCTATAATCATTTTATATAGTAAGTTAATATTTTAGATATAAGCTTAACTAATTTAATGATATATTAAAATAAAGAGATAGAAATGTTTTTACAAATTGATAATGACTTAACTAGAGTTACAAAATTTATTCTTAAGCCTAATGATGCTACTGGAAACCATGTACATAAATTAAACTATGTAATAGTACCTATTACTGATGCTAAGCTTAAACTAGTAGACAATAATAATGAAGAAAAGATCACGTATTTAAAATCTGGTGAACCTTATTACAGAGAAGCAAAAATTGAACATAATGTAATAAATATAGGTAATAATGATGTAGTTTTTATAGAAATAGAATTAAAAAAATTCAAAGTAACTAATACTAAATTATAATATTAAAAACTCCAACTTTTAAACCATTTTTAGCTTTTGTAAGGTTTGTCTCTAATAAAGAGTTATTTTTAACACTGTTGTACAAAAAATCATTTTTATTATGAGGGTGTCCTTTAAAATATAATTGTGTTGATAGTTTTTTATTTTTTCTAGTCTTTAATAAAAAATGTATATGAGGAGGACGTATTATATTATTAGAAATTTTATAACTTCCAGGTATTATAGTTTTAAATTTATAAAAACCTAGTTTATCTGTTTTAATCATTGTATATCCATAAAAATTATCATCAGTTTTATTATTGCTAATATCACTTATATGAGAATATTTTCCAAAACTATTAGCCTGCCAAATCTTTATTATAGTTTCAGGATAAGGTTTACAGTAAATATCTAAGACTCTACCTTGAATTTGAATTACATCTCCTAAAGCTTTCCTTGCGTTTGTCATATCTGAAGTAGTACCTAAGTTATTATTTTTAAAAAAAGGTCCTGTAGATTGCATTGGTGTAGAATTACATTTTGCAATTACATTAGTAGTCTTTAATAAAATATAACTGAACAATGAAAAAGCAAATCTTCTGCTTATGTTTGCACTACTTTTGGAAGTTAACTCTTTCTTTAATGTACCCATAGTCTCCAAATGGTTGATATATATTAAATTTATTCAAGGCATTTTTCCAACTAATAAATATTTCTTCATGAACTTTACCTAGTTTAGAAAACTCTTCTACTACTTGTTTTGAAATTTCGAACATTTTTTTTGTTAATTCAGGTGGAAAATTATTTATACTTACTTTATGAGTGTTTTTAATTACAGATAGGGACAATGAGTTCTGATGCATATATTCGGCAAGACTTTCTATATAAACAGCATTACAAGAATTTATAATTATTTCTCTTAAATTGTTGGGTAGCTTAGACCATTCTGAGGCTTTCATAATTAACTCATTAGCTGTTCCTGGTTCGTGAATTCCAGGACCGTAATAATATTTTGCTATTTTGTGAAATCCTGAAATTTTATCTACCCAAGGCCCAACCCATTCAGCAGCATCAATTACGCCTTGTTGTAAGGCGGGCATTATTTCTCCTGCAGGCATATTTACAGCTGTTCCTCCTAGTCTATTTACTATTTCAGCTCCTATACCAGGTATTCTCATTTTTAAACCTTTAAAGTCATCAGCTGACCTTATTTCTGATCTAAACCATCCACCCATTTGCACACCTGTATTTCCCGAAAGCAGAGATTTTAACCCAAATTCAGCATAGAGTTTATCCCATAGGACTTGTCCACCCCCATAGTTAATCCATGAAAATTTTTCTACAGCAGTCATTCCCCCAGGAATAGTACAAAAAAAAGGAATAGCCTTATGCTTAGAAATCCAATAGTAAGGGGCAGATATACCACAATCTATTGTTCCATTTCTAACAGCATCAAATATTTCAAATGCTGGAACAATTTCACCTGCTCCAAAGTGCTCAATCACTAGTTGGCCATCAGAGGCAGCTTCAATCTTATTTTTTATTTTTTGAGCATTTAAGTCTGATCCAGGAAAATTTTTGGGAAAGGCCGTAGCCATTTTCCACCTTATTACGCTTTTATTAAAGTTTGAGGATCTTGATGGCTTTGAAGGGGTACCACCCTCACAGCCAGATAGTGCTGTTGTTGCTAACAGTGCGGCAGAGCCCAATAATATCTTTCTTCTGTTTCTTTTCATTGATAACATTATATAGGGAAGATAAATTTGTACAACTTTTACTTAAAATGATAGGTAGCTAGGTTAAGATCTTGCTCCTCTTAAAGCAAAGTATAATCCGCCCACCCATAATAAAACATGTAAATTATCATATAATAATACATCTACCAGGGATTCAGGTTTTGCTATCCAAATAACCCCAGTTGTAATGCAGCCTATAGTAAAACCACTAAATCTTGTTATTATATCACCTATCCAGGAACTTAAATTATTAAATAATAATAAACCTCCAGTAATTAGTCCTAGACCTGCACCTAACTCACCATAAGCTACTACCCACCAAACTAAGTATGGTAATTCATAAGCTTCTGCATCTTCTAATAATACAGGAAACTTAGATAAACCTTGTTGTATAAAAACTATAGATAATGGTATTCTTAACAACCAATGAGAAAAAGAGAAGTTAGGAATTTTATTTATTAATTTTTTCATATAATTATTTAGGCCAGTATTAAGAAAATATAATAACGCATTATTTGCTTTAATGAAAACTTTATGTAAAGTAACATAATGAATTCTAATAATATTAATGATATGAACCTATACAAAAAAAACAATAGGTTTTTAACAAACTACGTACATCTTAAAAAGAGATTAAAAAGGAAGCCTTCAATATCTGAGCTTTCAAGCATTGATCATCTTCACTATGATGGAACCAATGCTGTAGATAATGCAATTGAATACATTAATATAAAGAAAAACTCTTTTGTGTTAGACATAGGGTCTGGTATAGGAGGTCCTGCAAGATATATAGCCCATAAAACCAAAGCAATAGTTTATGCAGTGGAAATTCAACAAGAGTTAAATGACATAGCTAACTTACTTACGAAAGAATATAATTTATCTGATAAAGTAAAGCATATTAAAAATGATATAAACAATTTTTTACCAGTTAATGTAAAGTTTGATCATGTAGTTAGTTGGTTAGCGCTATATCACGTACCAAACCGTAAAAAATTATTAGATAAAATTTATTCCTTATTAAAGTCATCAGGATATTTTTATTCAGAGGACTTTTTTATTAAAAAAAAATTAACTACTAGAGAAAACAATCATTTAGCTAAAGATTTCTATGCAAACCATCTTGTAGAATATTCTGAGTATTTAAATGAATTAAAATCTAATAACTTCAATATTATAGTACATAGAGATTTGAGTAAAAAATGGTGTATTTTTACTAAAAAAAGGTTATCTACTTTTATAAATAATATTGAAGAACATTCTAAACTACATGGAAAATTAACTACTAAATACGTATTAAATTTCTATAAGCTAGCTTATGAACTTCTTTCTACGAATAAAATAGGTGGAATCAGTTTTGTATGTAAAAAGTAAATTAAATACTTATTAGCTTTACTTCAATTAAAATTAATGTTTTTATAAGAAATTATTTTTTCTCAATATTTCATGCCAATAATTAATAAAATATCTAAAAATGTAAAACCAGTAGAAGAAAATATCTTTGAGTTGTTAAGTGATAAGAATAAAACATTACCCACTAGATATTTATATAACTCGGTAGGCAGTAAGCTTTTTGAGGAAATTTGTGATACAGAAGAATACTATATAACTAGAACTGAAAAAAAAATATTAGATATCAATTCTACTAAAATTATAGAAGCTGCAAAAGCTAAAGAGTTTTTTGAACTAGGAAGTGGTTCTTCAAAAAAAACAAAGGTTCTGATATTAGAAGCCTTAAAAAAAACTAATCCTATTCAGTATATGTCTTTTGATATTTCAGAAAAAGCTTTGATGTACTCTTTAAATGAACTTAAAGATATTAGTAATAATTTAAAAATAAATCTAGTGCAGGGAGACTTTTTAAATGATCTTGATAAACTAAGTATTAGTCGTAACCCTAGAATGTATTTATTTTTAGGTAGTACGTTAGGAAATTTTAAAAATTCTATAGCCATAAAATTTTTATCAAACTTATCTAGTATTATGAAAAAAAATGATACCCTATTAATTGGGGTAGATAAGTTAAAAGAAAAATCTATTATTAAAAAAGCTTACAATGACAAATTAGGTATAACTGCAAAATTCAATAAAAATATCTTAAATGTAATTAATAAAAAGTTTAATTTAAAATTTAATTTAGAATACTATAAACATGAAACAGAGTTTAATGAAAATAAAAATCAAATAGAAATGTATTTAAAGGTATTAGCTACTCAAAAGATAATTTTTCCTAATAATGAACTTACATTACATGAAGGAGATAGAATTCTTACAGAAATAAGTAGGAAGTTTACAGATAACACTATAAAAAAAATATTTCATAATTCATCGTTGGATATTTCTGCAACATTTAGTGACAATGATAATTTCTTTTCTTTATACTTACTAAAACCTTCTAAGGTAATTAATTGTTAAAGCTACTATTGTTATTTCTTTTTATTTTTATTAATAAAATGGATGATAATAAACTTATTACAACAGTGGATAATAAGAAAATGAAGCATGCATGGAAAGACTGAATTCCATTATTCTGGTCTAAAAAAAATCCAAAGATTGGCCCAATAAAAATATCAGGCATATAGCCTATAAAAGATATTATTCCTACAGACAGGCCTGTAATATTAACAGGAAGTCCTGCTTCCTGTAACAAACTATAAAATATTCCTCGTAAAGAAAAAACTGCAACCATACTGATTATAAAGTTTGTATATAAGAAATATACTAATTGAGCATCAAAGTTTATTAAGCTAAGAAAAGAATATGAAAAAAGCATCAATATAAAAAGAAGTAAAGTAGTTTTTCTAGAGGATATTTTATCTGCTATTATTCCAGCAAGTAATGCAGATACTGGCCTCAAGTAAGATAAATTAGTAATTATCAAGGCAGATTTTTCTTTACTATAGTTTAAGATCTCATAAAAATAATAAGAATAGTAGTCTATTCCCTTGTAGCCAGAATATGCGCCTAATACTATTAATGATATATATAAAATAGGTTTAATATTTTTAAATACTGTATTGTAGTCTATTTTCTTTGTTTTAATTTTACTATCTTTTGAGTCTTTAAAAAAAAATAAAATCATTAATGCTGAAAAAAAAGTAATAATAGAATAGTAAAATATAACGACAGACAACGAAGATATCTTTTTTAAAAATAAATTATCTATTAAATTTATAAGAGAATCGTTCGTATATATTATTACAGCAACAGAGGCACAAAATGATGCAACAAGTCCTCTTCCTGCCTCAAGAGCCCCAAAAGAAACTCCTTGATGGTATCCAGCTATATTTCTTGTAGATTTTATCAATGCTGCCCAGAAAAATAAAATTGTGGTTATACCCCAATAACCATATATTATACATAGACCTATAAAAGAAGGGTTTAAGAGAAAGAATATACCTCCTAGCGAAGTTAATAATAAAGACCAAAATAATAGGTATTTAGGAGAAATTCTATCTGCTATATATCCCCCAGGCAAGTAACTTAGTAAAGCAGTAATACCATAAATACTAAATGCTAATCCTAGCATAGTATTAGTGTAATTATATTCCTCGATTAAAGATGGTCTAAAAAATCTACTGACATGAAAAGGAAGCGAAAAAACTAATTCACCAATTATAATCAAATATAAGAGTAAAATATTATTCTTTCTGAAAATAGCTTTGATCACAGTTATATATTAAATTAAAATAGTTTTATATAAAAGAAAAGATATGTAATATTATCACAACCTTAAAGTTTTGGCTAAGTCTAAATAAATATATAAAATAAAAGTATTAGCAATACATTGAATTTAGTAATTAAAATATATGTTGATCTAACCTCTTTAAATACTATATTAAAATGATGAGATTATCGACTATTTTTGTAAATTTTTTTTTCTTTTTAGGCCTTATTTTATGTAGCACTTTGTTTGCACAAGAATATGATAAAACCATAAAAAAATATTTTTCTGAAAAAAAACTAGAATCAATAGAGGGTATTTGGATCAAGACTTTAGCAAATCAAGGTCCACCCGGATGTGTTACTCTATTTTACAAAGTTGATCAAAATCTTTTTCATCAAATGCACATTGAATCTTGTTTTGTAATGAATAAACTTACAGGTAAACAAGTAAAAAAAACAGCAAACACTTATGAAGGAGAAAATGCAGTTTACTTTTATGATGGAAGTGTGAACTGGGGGCAATCTGATATAAAGCTTGCTGATGATTACAATTCTTTCATAATAACACATGGTTCCTTCAACAATAAATTTACTGAAAAGTGGGAAAGATTATGGCCAGAAAACTTCAATACTTACAACAATTTACAAGACTAACTAAACTTGATAATTAATTAGCAATTATCTTATTAATAAGTTGCGGTGAAGAAGATAGTAAAAGTAAAGCTAATTAAAAAAACTAGATTCTCCAATGACAGGACTATCCTAAAATAAGAACAGTTCTGAAGATGAAAAAATCCTAGATTTTTACTAAACTTTATCCGAAAATAGTAATAATACTAATTCTAAGCTATCAATATTTAGATACTAATAAAATAATATTTGTAAATTAAAAGAATTAATAATCTAATTTAAATAAAGTAAAGGTTTAGACTATCTAACTAGTCTTCTATTAGCTTTATATTTCCAGCTGATATTCTACCATTATTTCTTGCTTCATCATAACTAACTTTATCATTTTCATTTAAAGATGAAATTCCAGCACTTTGAAGAGCAGAAATGTGAACAAAAATATCTTTTTTTCCGTTATCAGGGGAAATAAAACCGTACCCCTTATTGGCATTAAACCATTTTACTTTTCCAGTAAACATTTTGTATTTTTCCTTTATAGTTTATTTAGTAAATTATAATAGACTGATTAAAGTTAAAAAGTATATTATTATTTAATTCTATGCTAATAAGCTTGAAATTAAAAGCTTTAATATTTAATTAACTCAGTTTCCATTTTTTTCCATATTGTATTTAATCCTTTTAGGGGCCTTATAAAAACTTTAAAGTGTTTTATCTTAAAATCATTATCCAACTCAATAATATCTATACCATTAACTTTTATTTTACCTAAAATACAATTAAACTCAAGTATTACCTGATTTGTATGATAAATTTGTCTTATGTAGGAAAAGTTTGATTTGTGTAATATTTTAATAGCTGTAGTCAGATATTTTAGAGCTAATTCTTTTCCTTTCTGTGGTGTATGTACGACTGGAGAGAAAAATACTATTTCATTAGATATAATCTCTGATAGATGTTTTGTATTATTATTTTTTATACAGCTTTTCCATATATCAATGGTAATTAAATTTTTTTTTTTTGTAGAGTTAATCATTTAAAAAAGGAAAAAGTAATGTACTATATAGTTCATAAAGTTTTTATTAAAGTAAATCATTAGCAAATTCTATAAGTTTATTAGTAGCACTAATATTATTAAGTTTGAAATTATGAATTTCTTTACTCCAATCAGCTTTTGCATATTGATATTTCCCTTTTTTAAACCAATCAGAATGTTTATAATTGTATTCCATATCATTACATAGTTTTGCAGTTAGTATCCAAGATCTTAAATCAATATTTTCTAATTTTATTATAATACTTAAACATTTATTAAGGTTCCTTGCCATATAATGTGCAAATAATACTCCTGAATTTCTATGATCAGGGCTAGTTTTTCCTTGTGCTATAGGATCTAAATCATATGCTCTTTCTAGTGACTCTAATCCTTCATCTACTTGGCCGCATCTTACTAGAATTTCTCCATAAACGGATAGTACTCTTGGATCATTAGGAACTATGTTATATGACTTTCTAGCATGTTTTTCAGCAGCTTTAAAGTTACTTTGACTTAAATTAATTTCAGCTAGTAATCTATGAACCTCAAAATCATTATCATCTAATTCTTTAGCTTTTTCTAAACAGGTTTCTGCTTCTTTCCAAATTTTATTAGTATCACCTTTTATGTAACCTCTGCCTAAGCCTTGACCAATTGCACAAGCCTTCCAGGCATAAGCTTGGCCATTACTTTTATCTTTTTTTATAGCATTATCAAATGTTTTTATGGCTTCTAATAATGAATCTTTATTAATTTTATGATGTAAAACTTTTCCTTTTAATAGAAGCTCATATGATGATAGGCTTTCAGTAGGTTTTCTATTCGCTCTATTCAAACTAGACAGTTCTATTTCTCCTAACAATGCTATAGAAATCTTTTTAACTATTTCATCTTGCACTTCAAATATATCTTCTAAAACTCTATCATATTTTTTACCCCACATAATTTTACTATTATTACTGTCTGATAATTCAACAGAAATTCGTACCCTTTTTCCAGATGATCTAATATTACCAGTAATTATATAATCTAAATTAAAGTTTTTACAAAATGATTTTAAACTTAAACCACTTGACTTAAAGTCAAAGCAAGACTGTCTTGATATAATTTCTAATTCTCTTATCATAGAAAACTCTGTTATTAAATCCTCAACAATCCCATCAACTAAATAACTACCATCTTTATCATTATTCATATTTGAAAAGGGTACAATTGCAATTTTAGGTTTATAATTAGTATTGTTTTTAATATTAACAATAGCATTAGTTTTAAATATAGTATCTCCAGCAGGAGCTATAGCATATGTTTGATAAGACTGTGATATATTTTTTAATATTTTTGTGCCAGCATCTTTAATATTAGATGAAATTTTATTTACAACTTGCTCTTTTAGTGCAGGTGATATCAAAATCTGTCCTGGGGTACATTGGGTTTCTAATCTAGCTGCAATGTTTACGCCTGTACCAAAAATATTGTCACCTTCTATTATAACATCATCAAGATGAAGACCTATACGCCAAACTAACTTTTGCATTATATTTTCAGAGCTATTTCTTTTATAAATTAATTTTTGAATTTCTATAGCGGCATTTACTGAATTAACAGGACTAGAAAAATCAGCAATAACAGAGTCACCAGCGGTATAAAATATATGGCCTCCGTACTTATCTATTATAGGGTCAATAATAAATCTACATGATTTTAAGGCTTTTAAGGTTAATTCTTCATTTCTATCCATATGGCTACTAAAGTCTACACAGTCTGCAGCCAGAATTGTTGAAAGCTTTCTCTTTATGTTTGCCAATATTAACTCATAAATGATGTTACTCTAATTACTATTTAATAAAAATATATTTTAAATAAAAAGTAAATTGTAATTACTTTAATTAACAACTATAAATTAAACAATATAATTAGTATTATATTTATTTAAAATGATGATACTAATTATATTATTCTTACTTAGAAGTATTAATTTATTTACTGTCGAAGTTAAGCCTGAAGAATCTGAATTTTTAATAAATAGTAGCAGAGTAATAAAATGCAAAGAAACTACTGGAACTGGGAAGAGTGACATTTTTAGAATAAAAAATCCTGAATTTGAATGGCTATATAAAAAAAAATGGTACAAAATATCGGGCTTTAAAGCAAATATAACTGACTGGGATGTAAAATTTGAAAATGATAGGATTAAATTATTTAATAAGAAAACAGAATGGTCAAGAATAATAGATCTTAAAAGAATGACCGCATCAATGCTTTTTTCCTCAGGGGAGAAGTATTTGTATATTTGTCATAAAATAGATTAGTAATTAAAGTTAAATTGATTGCGTCTTTAATTAAATTTAGTTTTTTTATAATTTTAAATAATCTAAAAATAGGTAAAGCACGTGTATTATAAATAATTATGAAGAATTTATGAAAATTTTACTAATTGCTTTATCATTTATTACTATAAACAAAATTTATTCTTGTGAACATATTGATAACCTCACCAACAATTATTTGAATGTCTACATAGGCAAAGAGTTTAAGTTTTATGATACATATAAACAAGGAAAATGTGCTCTAGATAATGCTTTAGAAGTACTACCAGTAGAGCAAAGAAAGATAATAGCTAATTTAATAGCAAAATCATATAATTTTTTAAAAAAATTGCCTATTAAATTTTTGTAATTAATTTTTATAGTTTATGTATAAGTAATATTAACTTAAATTTACATTATCATTAATTGTGATTTTTGCTGTCATAACTTATTTTATCACTACATATTGCTATTATTTTTTGATATAATAAAAGTACACTTTATATAATAGTAACTAAGTATTATGAAAGCTATTTCTGAAAAATTAATTAGACCTATAGAAGAACCCAATCCCACTACAGGGAGAATTAATAGAAAATTAATACAAAATATATTTTTTATTGAAATTGATAGACCTTCAAAAATGAATGGCTTCACACCGCATATGTTTGTTGAAATTTCTAAAGCCTTTACTGAATATGAAAATGAAATCAATGCTTTGTGCGCAATAGTTTATACAAGTGGAGATAACTTTTGTGCAGGTATGGACTTAAAACAAATGAGTAATCTATTAGAAAAAGGAGACCATAGTTATATTAATAATAACAAATACATTGATCCTTTAGGTTTGAATAAGCCGATACGAAGTAAACCGCTGATAGCAGTTGTTAAAGGAGTTACTTTTACTTATGGTCTAGAACTAATGTTAGCAGCAGACATTGCGCTAGCTGATATAAATACAACGTTTGCCATGTTAGAAGTAAAAAGAGGGTTATTGATGACTGGAGGGGCAACTATAAGATTTGTAGAAAGGGCGGGTTGGAGTAACGCTATGAAGTATCTTTTAACGGGGTTAAATTTTAACAGCGCTGAAGCATTTAGAATTAATTTAGTACAAGAAGTATTAAAGAGCAATGACTTATTTACCAGAGCTGTAGAAATAGCAAATCTAATTTGTAATGCTTCACCAAATGCTGTAAAAGAAGTCATAAAAAATTCTAGAATTGCACAATATAATCCTATTAAGGCTATTCAAGGATTCAATGAGGTTCAAAATAAGTTAATAAAAGGCAACGACTTTAAAGAAGGCCTTAAATCTTTTCTAGAAAAAAGAGAAGCAAATTTTAAAAATAGCTTTTGAGAATAAACTTTAATTTAGATGTATCTATTTTAGAATTTCTAGTATAAGTTCAAATATCTTTTTTAATTTAACAAAATTTTAATATAAATGAATAAATTTAAGAATTTTGCTTTAAACAAGCAAATTATAAGAGTTTTAGATCATATAAACATTATAAACCCCACACCTATACAGGAAAAAATAATACCATTAATAAAAGAAAAAATAGATGTTTTGGGTGTAGCTCAGACTGGAACAGGAAAAACAGCTGCTTACGTTTTACCAATATTACATAATATTACTGTAGATCAGTCTAAATATGAAGAGAAGGGGTGTAAAACAATAGTAGTTACTCCAACAAGAGAACTAGCTAATCAGGTATATGATAATGTAAAAATGTTTAGCAAGCATCTTTCTATTAGAACTTCACTAATAGTAGGAGGTGTTAAGCCTAACCCTCAACTAAGATCAATATCTAAAGGCGTAGATATATTGGTTGGTACTCCAGGTAGAATAATGGACCACATTAAATCAAATGGCTTAAAATTAACTTTCACTAAAACTATTATACTTGATGAAGCAGATCAATTAATGGATTTAGGCTTTATCCCTGATATAAAAAGAATGTACACGCATTTACCTAAAGAAAGACAAACTATATTCATGACTGCTACAATGCTAAAACCAGTTAAAGATATTGCACTAAAGTTTTTAAGTAATTATAAAGAAATTAATTTGTCTCCAAAAGCAGCTCCTATAGAAAAAATAAAACAAAAGTTTATAGCAGTTGAACAATCATCTAAATTAGATAAATTAAAAAGTATAATAGTAGAAGAAAAAATTTATCAAACTATTATTTTTACTAGGACAAAAAAAAGAGCAGATAACCTAGCAAAGGCTTTGATTAAAAACAAACTTAATGCCATGGCTTTTCATGGTGATAAAAGACAGTCTCAAAGAACAAGAATATTAAATGACTTCAAAAAAAGTAAGCTACACTTTTTAATTGCTACAGATGTTGCAGCAAGAGGCATTGATATAGATGATATTATGTTTATTATAAATTATGATTTGCCTGCTCAGCCAGAAATTTATGTGCATAGAATAGGTAGAACTGCTAGAGCAGGTAAAGAGGGAACTGCAATATCACTTTATGATTTTTCTGAAAATAAAAAATTATTATCAATTCAAAATTTGATAGGCAAAGAGTTTAAGATTGAAGGTCTAAGATCTGATAATGATGTAGTTAATAGAAAAAAAATAAAAAAAAATAAAATCAATATTTCTAAAAAGAAATTTAAGAGTAAAAAAGAAAATAAAAATAAGGTTTTTAAAAATAAGGTTTTTAATAAAAATAAATCTAAAAGGAAAAAGAATGACTAAATTTCAAATAAATAAAAAATTACTATTATTTATTTTTATAACTTTTTTAGTAAGTTGCGATAATTTTGGTAAAAAAAATGATTTTTTTAATGGAGATGATATTCATAATATAGAAAAATATTTAGAATAAATAAATTAGAATTAATAAATATATTTACTAACACAATACTATGGTAGATAAATATTAGATAATAAAATTTTAGAAAATTAATATAATGATAAAAACATTTAAATTAAGAGACAACACTTTAATTAGATATGAAGTAATTGGTAAAGGTCCTCCTATATTGCTTTTGCATACTTTTAGGAACAGATTAGAGTATTTTTATAAAATAAGTGAAAAATTAGAACAAAATCATAGTCTTTATTTAGTCGACCTTCCAGGATTTGGTGACTCTACAGTTAATACTAAAACCATATATGATGAAGAATTCTTCACAAATTCTATCGTAGACTTTATTAAGTATAATAAACTTAAAAATCTTATTATTGCAGGTGAGTCTATAGGTGGAGTCTTGCCTATAACTATATCTATAAAAGTACCCAAGCTAGTAAAAAAAATATTTTTATTTAATCCATATGATTATGATAGTTATTTTGGTGAAGGCATATCAAGGGGAAATTTATTTGCTAGATTTATATTATTTAATATCAGTTTGCCATTTTTAGGTAATTTTTTTTCTAGATTAGAAAATAAATTTATACTTAAAAATATTATGAGAGGCGGTTTTTTTGATATAAATAATTTATCAAACGACTATTTAAATTTACTATGTTCATCTATTAATAAAGCTGGTTATAGTTATCATTTTAGAAATGTATTAAAGTATTCTTCTAGCTGGTCTGAGGCGAAAAAAAATTATAATAAAGTTAGCGTACCTATAAAATTAGTATATGGAGATAGAGATTGGGCTAATAAAATAGATAAGAATACAACTAAAGAACTTTTAGGATTAAAAAGCTATCATACATTAAAAAACTGTGGGCACTTTTCTTTTTTGGAAAAGCCGAATGATATTGCTAAAATTTTAGCTAAATAAATATAGTTTTTAAAAGCAATACTATTTATTAAGAATACAGAAAAGTTGCTATAATTAATGAGCAAATAAGTATAGCAACTTCAAATCAACCTAAGTAATAACATACACAATAAATTATTAAATAATATATCAGGTAACCTTACGTATAAATAAATTACTTTTATCTATTTCTTATACAAATTTATCTACTTGGTATTATTTTTCGTATTCTTCCAAAGCTAATATTGCCTTCGCTAAACCAACAGACTTTGCTTTATGATATCTTCGCTTACAATAAATTAGCCAGAACTTCAGTCTTAATTCTGTTGGAATAATTAAAAACTCTCTTCTATTTTTTTGATTTATATTTTTAAAAGTCCAATTTTCGTCAATAGAATCTTGAATAATATCATTAATAGATGTTCTTGATATATCTAAAGTTTTAACTAATACTGAAATAGTACATGGTATACTGTCATAGTAATAGAGTATTATATTTCTGTGAACGGTATATCTTTCAATTGTAGAGTAAATATATTTTAAAAATCTATGATGCTTTTGCATTAAATTAGAATTACCTTCGTATAATTTATAATCTGATATTTTCCTTTTTAATATACCTTGTTTAAAGTCTAAGACTTCAGCCATTGCAACTTTTTCTGCATATTTTAACTCAAGCTGTAGTAATTTATCTTTATTAGACATACTTTATGTTAACTAAAATTAATAATAAGTATAATAGTTTTATGTATAATGAATTCATATTGTCTTAGTGGATAAATATTTTCTAATAAACAGTCTTAACTATAATTAGATAAAAGAACTTATAGAAATAATAAAATTTAAGAAGTTATTTGTTCTCTCATATAGGCAACATTTATTACTAATCCAGGTAATAACCATTGAAACAATTTAACTACCTTTATTATCTCATTGATCTTATTGTCTTTATTTGCTGCATTTATTAGAATTTCTGAACTAATTCTATTTGGATTTGGTAATAATAAGGTTTCTTTAATAATAAAGTTATGTATTTCTAAAACCTTTTTTTCATATTCTTCACTTTGTAAAGTAGGTAAAAAGTTACTCCACGATTTTAAAAAATAGCTAGGCCATCTAGAAAAGGCTCTATAATCGGTATTTATAAAAGGTAATCCAATGTTAGCTTTAATTGATTTATAAACTTCTTGTATATTTTTATCAGCATGATGTTCCTCCATCAGAACAAGACCATCTTTATCTAATACTTTACCTTTATAAGAATTATAAATAAATTTATTTCTGTTCAATATTTCTCCTTTTTCTAATAATATTCTAGCTGTCGTAGCCATAATTAAGTAGGGCATATTACCTTTAGTGAAGATTTGATTTATTTTATAAATTTTTTTTATTTCATAATTACTATAGCCTAATTTATTTAAGGATTTAATTATAGATACTGGACGCAATTCTTTAGATTTTCTATTTGAGATTTTTACTAAATCCTTGCATAAATCTTTAAACTGCTTACTTTTAGATAATGGTAGCATAAGTTTCCATAGGGTAGTATAAAAGTTAGGATAATTAGCAAAAGCCATTGCAACGACTCCCATCCATGGGACGTTAAAAGCTAATTTTGTTTTATTATATTCTCTTTTAAGCCTGCCTTTAGCCAGATATTCTGGAGTAACAGTAATTTTAGGTATATTTAAGGGTTTAATTCTATCAAATGTATATATCACTATATAATTTTAACTAATAATAAAAATATAGTAAACTATTGATTAATCACAAATTTATTATGAATAAAAAAAAGTTATTTATATTTTTAATTTTACTTAGTGGTTTTGTTTTAAATATGTTAAGTGTTCAAATTGTGGGTTCTTCTTTCAGGTATTTACAGGGCGAACTAAATGCTAGTATAGAACAAATTTCTTATATAATGTCTGCTTCATTAATAGCTGAAGTAATTATAATACCTTTTTCCGGGTGGCTTGCTAAACTATTATCTACTAGAGTCTTATTTCTAATTAGTTTATCAGGGTTTGTTCTTGCTAGTATTGGATGTGGTATCTCTGAAAGTTTTTTTTCCATGATAGTATTTAGAGGTCTTCAAGGTCTCTTTGGTGGGGCTATGCTTCCTATTATGATCTCTAATATTTATATATTATTTAAACCAAAAGAGATACCTATCATAATATCCCTAGCAGCAACTATAGGTGTGTCTTCAATAGCATTAGGTCCTATTTTGGGTGGTATGCTTACAGAACTATTTAATTGGCGTTGGATGTTTCTGTATAACATTCCTTTAGGTATTTGTGTTTTAATTTTAGGTTATTTATTTATTGATTTAAAAGATAAAGATCAAACATTACTATCTAAAATTGACTTTCAAGGAATTTTATTTTTAGCAATAAGTCTAATAGCGTTATTAATATTTTTGGAAGAAGGAGAAAGAAGGGATTGGTTTTATTCAAACTTTATTATTAGTTTTTTCTTTATATTTTTATTATTTATAACATTTTTTATAAAAAGAGAACTTACAACTTATAACCCTGTTATAGATATTAAAATTTTCTTAAATAAAAACTTCGTTATAGGCTCTGTAATATTATGTATATTTGCTATAAACTTATATATTCCTGTGTTTCTTATACCAATAGTTTTATCTAGAATGCATCATATTGACCCTATAAATATAGGATTAATAGTCTCAACTCTAGGACTAGGTATGATGTTAGCTGGTCCTATAGCTGGAAGAGTATTACATTTATATGGAGTAAAACCTGTAATAATAATAGGTAGTTTTATCACAGGTCTAGCTACCTACATGCAGTCATTTATTACTGCTGAATTTCTATATTTAGATTTCTTTTGGTCGCAATTTCTTAAGGGAGCAGGAACACAGTTTTTATTTATAGGTAGCCAGTTTATAGGATTATCCAAACTTAATTTATCATTAATAAATAATTCTTCAGCTATGTTTAATTTAACTATGAGACTAACGGCGGCAGTTTCCATAGCTATTTCAAGCAATTACTTTATAACATGGAACAAGCAATTTCTTTCACAAATATCTGAAAACCATAATTCAGATATAATTATTTTAAATGAATTAGCTAAAAATAATTTTGATAATGATTTTTTAAGAAACTTATATTTCTTAATTGAGAGAGAAAGTTTTGTAATGGCCTTTAATAAAGCTTCTTATCTTAGTGTTTGGACAGTAATATTACCTATATTACTATTATTTTTTTTAAATAAAGAGCAATATAAAAATAAATGAAAATTACTTATTAAATAAACTTTATTAAAAATAATATCCTTAAAAAAAGTAATACACGGTAACAAAAAAATCTTATTAAAAAAATGTCCAGAAGACATATAAGCTGATTGTTTAATATTTAATAAGTTAGCTAAAGATGAATACATAATTATTAGGTTTATAAATAATTACCTAATTATTGAAAGCTCTGCTTATTTATATCCTCTACACCCTTTTGATTACAACTATATAATGGTGATCTTCCACGTTTATCACCACAATTTAAATAAATTTCACAAAGCATGCTAGAAGGATAGTGACAAATATTAGAATTTTTTGATGTATCATATCTACAAGCTAGTTGGTTTACAGAGCCTAGATGATTATCAACTTTACCAAATATATCATTTTGCATTGTAACAGTTGTTAATGATTTAAAAACTTTAGCTTCTTCTTGTATTCCATATCTTTTTATTAAAGTTCCTATACCAGCGGGTGAAAGAGCTATACCAGAAACTCCTAGCTTGGTAGAAATTATCCCAGCCATTATTCCTCCTAAGGAATGTCCTGATATAATAAATTCATCATTATTTCTGTCAGATTGTCTTTTGTACATTTTTGCAATTAATAAGACTTTATCTAATTTCTCTTCTACACCTAAGAGCCTGTCTGCATTTATGTATTTTACTATAGTTCTTACCATATCTTTTGGCAAGAAACCAATTACTGGCGTTAGTTTATTAAATAATTTTAATGATTGAGGTAAGCTATATATATTTAAGTCATATAAAAATTCAGATAATCTCAGTGTACCTCTAATAGCCATTAAACGTATTTTATGTTCTGGAAAATATAACACAACTGTTCTTCCAAAAGTTTTTTGGTCATCTAAATATTCTACCTCTACATTATTTAGAGTAGTACCTGCAAAGCTATTTTTTATAAGTTTTATTATCCAATCTTTATCATTCAGTCTGTTTGGATCAGAATTGTATATATAACTGTTTACTGGAATAATATCTAATAACGTTAGATATTTATTATTTGATTTATATAAATTATTTTGCCAACGTATCTTGCATACTGGATATTCTGCTTCACTTAAATTATGATTTTGACTAATTGGCGAGGCAGTCTTAGCAAAGATAGGAAAAGTTTTTACATCAAACATTGTTTTTTTATTTTCACTAACTAAAGAAAGAGAGCAATTGATAAAAATGAAAATTATAACAAGTGCAGTAAAAGTTAACCCTAAAAAGTTAGGGAGTAAAAAGATAATAGAAAAACTTAAAAGAATTATAGATAATGAAACAAAACTAGACCTTATAAACAATGATATATCAATACTAGAATTAATAATAAAGAAAATAAGTATTAAAAATAAAGAGATTAGAAAAAAAAAAAATGCTAAACTAGTTTTTGGTTTTTTTACTCTAATATCAATTTCTTTAGTAGAAAACTTTCCAAACATTTGAAAATTTAAACTTAAAATATTTAAATTAGAATTTAAAAATCCACTTGAGACTTCATGCTTTTCAAGAGAAACTAAAAAATCATAATATTTATCTTGAGATTTTTTTGAAAAAGAATTTATAGCATGAGAAATTGTGAATATTATTGAAATAAAAATAGAAAATATTGCACCGCCTAATATATATCCGGTTAATATGGTTGATACATCATATTTATTTAGAAGTAGCATGCATGCAAATCCACTAAGTATTGGGAATAACTCCAAAGAAAGTATAATAGAATAATTATTAAACTTTAGTGCAGTTAGTATACTTTTCTCATTATTAAAAAATACTGTACTTAGGTGTGACCTACTTTTTAGAAAAGGAGGATTATTCATACTATCGAATATGAGAAGTACCATGTCATCAATTATAATTGCACAAAGTAAAAAAACAAAAGGCAAACCTATAAAGCAGAATATTAAATTCAATAAATCAAGGCTGTTGTACTGTGTGATAACTAGATAACTTCCTTGAAAGATTAAGCCTACAGATATAGACAAAATAAAAAGCATAGTAATGAAGTTAAAAAAAGTTGCCCTAAATCTTACTGATTTTACATAAACCGATTTTAGTGAACTAAAGTTTTTAACGAGCATAATTTAAATTCTAAAATTTATTTTAACAATCTATTGAGGATTAAATAAAAAATATATTATACCTAAACTAAACGAGAATTTTACTAAATACTAAAAATTAGTATTTATGAATATACATAGAACTTACAGTATATTAAATAATTTATTTAGTGTAATATCCTACGGTACAGGCTAAATCACTAACTTTAGTAACCAATAAAGTTTTATCATATACTTTTTTATCAGCTGTAGTTAATCTAGCAATTTTTACATTTACGGATTTAACTCTATCTTCTAATGCGTTATCTATAATTAAGTCTGCAACATTTACACCTTCAGAAATACTATTTTTTCTGCTTAACCCAGTAAATATAGGGTGGGCATACATGACACCTGAAGGAATGTGATAGCAAAATGGATATAAATCTTTATAATTAAATCCACCTTCACCTTCTGCAAACAGTTTTAATGCTAAGGATTTATCTAGTTTAAGGATATTTACTGCTCTCTCTAATAGATTACTAGCCTCCTCTTTAGTTCCAAAGTCTGAACTAAAAACATTAAAGTTTAAATTAATAATCATTATTATAGTTAATATAAACTTATTCATAATGGCTCCTGTAAAGTTATATAAATAAGATAATTATATACTATATAGTTTTTAATAGAAATATTTTTTAATAAAATGAAAAAATTAAGGTTAGTTTGATTTATTTTTTAGTATATTAATTTGACTCTTCTTAGCTTTACATTTTTGTATACCGAATATTGTGTCCTTAAAATATTTGACACTTTGCACACATTTCATTCCTATTAGGGGTTTAAATTTATCTGATGCACCTGTAATTTCGGCTATTGCTACACCTACATCGAAATCACTTTCTTTTCTGTAAGCTCTAAAATATAAATATTCTTCATTTGAATAAGTATTTTTACCTGTTGCTTCAAGTTTTATTAGTTTATTGTTTTCAACATCTGAAGTAATAATAACATCTAACTTTCCAAAATTTCCTAACTCATCTGTAAAGGTACCTAACAATTCATAGCTTCTAAATTTTTTATTTTTTGAAATACTATATTCTTTGAGGATATTAACATTAGCTTGAAATTCTTGAACATAATCTTCAGTATAGGCTAAATTGAAAAGAAGATAAAAAAGCATACTTGTAAAAAGATTCATACCATACGTTAGCATTTTATTTTTAAAGATACTATATATTAATAAAGTGAAAATTTAAAAATTCTTAGCAATCTTGTATTTTTTTGTTATCAATAAACTTGGTGGAAATGTGAAAGACTATTTATATCTAATTTCATTTTTTACTTTAATTAGAGTTCATACTATTATTACATTAGTAGTTTTTACTTTATATTTTTATATTATTCCTATAAAAAGTGTAGAATGTGATAATACAAAGGATTGTATTACTTTTAAAGCCATTGAGAATGCTAACAAAAATAAAAACAGATAGAATATCTTCATTATTCGGCTGTAAATTATCAGATTGAGTAGCTGAATTGAATGTTGATAAAAATTCTATTAAAGATAAAATAAAGGTTTATAATGAATTTGCTGTTGAAGGATTATTAGTTTGCTTCAAACAATAAAAATAGTCAAAGTAGGAGAAAAAGCATATAATGTATTCAGAAGGAAAGTTCTTCCAGGAACCAGATTCCTAGCCGAGGTTTTTTGTATTGATGATAATTGTGCTACCACTTGGAAAGACTTTGATTGTTGTTACGATACTAATCTTGATAAATATTGATCAAATATCATCATCACTAAACTAATGAAATATTACTTTTATATAGCAATCATTCTTTTTAACTTTAGTATTGTAAATTACTCCTTTACTCAGGATCTTACCAAACAGTTTCCAATAGAGAAAATTATTAACTTTAAAGGTAGTGTAGGTGACTTACATTACTATCAACCTAGTGAGTTATTATTCAATACTGGTAAATTATATAAATTAATATTAAAAAATATAAGTGATTCTAAGCATTACTTCTCCTCAAGTGAGTTTTCTAAAGCAATTTTCACAAGAAAAGTACAAGTTAAATTTGGTGATAATAAGATAGCTGAGGTTAAAGGTGTAATTAATGAAATATAAGTTTGGCCAAATTATCAACTGGAGTGGTGGTTTATTCCTATAAAAACTGGCATATTTAAGGATCTATTTTGTAAAGTTGTAGATTTAGAAACAGGTTTAAGTCACTCTGATATGGGTATGCAAGGCACTATTATTATTAAGTAGACCCTAAACTTTAGTAATTATATAAATATCCAATAGATAATAAAGCATAAACTGCAATAACTTTTGTTACACATTAATAATAACAATAATTTCTTTACTAATTGAATTATTTTTCCTTCTAACTTCACAATATATGATCAGCAATAATCATACCAAAATAAAATGAACTAATTTATTAATTTTTAAGTGTAACACTAAAATTTAATATTATAGAAAGTCACACTTGTAATATTTATATAAATACATACCATTACATTATTATGAAAGTACATTGGTTAGTAAAATACTATATTGCAACATTTACTGCTATATTCGTAGTAGTTTTTTTTATTGAAACATCGGAACCTCATGTCAATTGGCTTTTATATCCAAATGTTTTAGAAAGTGACGTAAAGAATATTATTCTTAATAAGGAGTGTGTAAAATTAGAAGAAATACATGATAAAGAATATAATTTAAATTATGAAAAAAACTTTTTAGGCATAGACATAAGAAAAGATGCCCAATCAGTAAGAGGCTTAAATTTATTAAAATATTTGAATTATTATGCTAAAAAAATGAACTGTAACTAATTTAATTGAAAATACTAAATAATAATTAAAAAATTCAAGACAAGTAAGATGAGTTATCTAGACGCATCAGAAGAGATACACTAGTTTGCGCAACATTCGGAGTGCGATGTAAAATCCCGTTATTTACTCCTTGGAATTGTTGTCCTTTGAAAATAGCAATATCCCAAGGCTCAACGAACTTTACTTGCTTGGTATCTTTTACAATTTTTTCATTTTTTTCTCCATTATAATATGCAGAATAATCGCAAGCATGGCTAGGGAGCCATTCAGTTCCTTTACCATAGTATGTAACCAGTAATCGCATTGGGACATTATCTATATGATAACGTTTACAACTTCTTGAGCTTTCTAAAGATAAAATTATACTCTCAGTTTTTAAAATATTACAAAATATAACACTAACTTTTGCCATATCTTTAATCCATTCATTGTAAAAAATATTATCTTCTATTTTTTTTTTTATAGTTTTATCTAATATACGTTTTATATCGTCAAAACTACTTTTTTTATAAACTTTTTGATTTATGTTAAAAGGTTTTAATAAAAGATTTTTAAAAAACTTATTTGCTTCTTCAGGTACATCTCTTTCTACTATACTCAAAAGAGCTTTATCCCTAGAAAAGTTAGGTAGATTACTTATATTGATTTTTTTTACTGTAGACACATTAATAATAAAAAAATTCTAAGAAAAACACATTTATAGCTATTGCATATTTGCAATAATATTGCAATAATATTTTTTTAACTTCTTAAAAGGTATAAAAATGAAAGTTGCATATATATTTAAAACAAGTATGGCAAGTACATTTCAACTTAGTACAATGATACTTCCTCAATTAGAAACAAATAGTCACTTAGTAAATGTAGTAGGTATGTTTTTCTTCGATGACAATATATTCTGTCTAAAAGAAAATGAGCCTGTTGGAGAACGTTTAGCCAAGATTGCAAAAGAAAAAAATATGTTGTTAATGGTCTGTGATCAATGTGCTGTAAGAAGAAATTTAGCTGAAGGTACTTTTGAACAATGTGGTTCAGGAGATGTTAAAGCAAAGGGTTTGGTCGAAGGAGTTCAAGCAGGTTGTTTTCCACAACTTTATCAAGCACTTGGAGGAAACCTTCCAGATCAGGTTATAACTCTATAGTTTTTGTTAAATTTACAAAAGTGCTCTTGTGAAGAATGATTTACAAGACACTTGTTATTGGTTAATTCAAGTAAAGCAAAAGTCTTTAATTTTTATAATAAACCTTACTTTTGGATTAATTTAGTTGTTGAAGACTTTCATGCTTATAACTTTTAATTACAAAGCATCCTCATAGATAGCTATTGCATCATCTAAATTTAACTCTCTAGGATTATTAACTAAAAGTCTTTGTTGTTTCATAGCATCATCTGCTAATTTTGGAATATCATTATGGTTAATCCCAACATCTCTTAAGAGCTTAGGTATTTTTAAATCATCTATTAGCCTTTCAATACCATTAACAAAGTCATCTACCTTAATGGTTTTGTTTTTAAGTTCTGGCAAACAATCACCAGCGATCTCACAATACATGTCTGCGACATTTTTACTATTAAATTTTAAAACTTTAGATAAGACTAGAGAATTAGACAAACCATGAGGTACATGAAATTTAGCTCCAATGGGGTAAGCTAAAGCGTGAACAGCTGCACATGGAGCATTAGAGAAAGCCATCCCTGCTAGCATGGAACCAACCAACATTTTTTCCCTAGCTAATCTATTTTTAGGTTCCTTTATAACTATCTTTAGGTTTGCTCCTAGCAACGATAATGCTTTTTTAGCAAGTGCATCAGATATAGGATTTTTTTTAAATTTAGTGGTATATGCCTCTATGGCGTGAACCATAGCATCTATACCAGAATAGGCTGTGATTTCCTTTGGTAATTCTAATGTTAAATCTGCGTCTAAAATAGCACAATCAGCATACAACAAAGGATCTACAATACCCATTTTTTGGTCACTTTCTAGTGTAAAAATTGAAATAGGTGTTAGTTCAGAACCAGTCCCAGCAGTAGTTGGGATTTGTATGAGAGGAGATCTTTTATTAGTTAGATTATTTACACCATAACACTGTTCAATAGGTATGGTATTAATACTAAAAAAAGAGGCTGCTTTAGCTACATCCATAGAACTACCACCTCCGAAACCTATAACACCGTCTGATTTAAAGTCGTGAAATAATTTTACAGCTTCAAATATATTTTTTTCTGGAGGGTCAGCTAAAACATCCTTATAAATAGTTGCCTGCAGGCTTTTTTTTTTTAGTATATTATTTATTTTATCTACATAACCTAAGTTATATAGGCCTTTATCTGTAACTATTAGAGGTCTTTTTATATTAAGTTTTATACATATCTCTGATAAAGTTATTATCTTACCTAAACCTGCCTCAATCCAAGGTACTGTTTTAAAGATAATACTCATATTTTAATATTATCACTATAAATTATTAAAACTAGAAAAATATATTAAATTAATTAATATAGAAGCTAATTTATCTTATGAAAAACGCTTAACTTTTTTTGTAGGGAATAGAAGAATGATGATAAATAATTCTTAACTCATTTTCTCTATTAAGTATGTAACCAAAGGAATACTCAACCTTTATTTCCTTATCTCGATAATCAGTAAAGAAATAATTTCCTAAAGAAAGAAAAACATTTTCAAAAACGGAATAATCAAAATTTTGAAAACTAATCTTCTTCCAAGGTTCTAATGCGAAACCTTTATCTTCCTCTGATACTGGGTTATAACCTATGAAATATGAAATAAATTCATTTTTATTTCTTCTAAACTGTTTATGAATAGCTTTTGTAGGCTTAAATAATACTTTTCCCTGTTCAAAATAATAAAGATTATCTAAAAATTCATTAGTCAACTTTACATAATCTTTTTTTTCTCTATAAGCTTTTCCAATCCTGACTATACCATTGGCCCATTTTTTTTGAACGTCAAAAATTTTTTCTCTAAGTCTTTTTGAAGAAAATTCTTTCAAATTTCGCCTTTATAAATAAAAAATTCTTTGGTATTTAAATCTGCATTTTTAGATAATTTAAAACAAGTATTAGTGTAGTTGCATACTATATATCCGATCTTTGGATTAATTTTGTAATATACTCTAGGATGCCCTGCTTCAGTAACTATATTAGTCGTATTGACTTCAATTATGTTTTTATATTTTTCATGTGAAATACTATTCATCATAGAAATTTAACGAAATATGTACTTTTGTCAAAAACAAAAAAAATATTTGCTTTATACACCTACCTTTCAATTTGAAATCTGAATAAATATATATTATAAATAATATTTAGATTAGAAGTGAATATACAGTGGTAAAAGAATGTAAGTGGCAATTTGATGGTATAAAAGTTATATCAGAAGAAGATCTTGATGATAATACTCCTCAAACAAAAGGTATGAAAAGATATGCTGCGGTAACTAAAGAAAATGTTGGAGCAGAAAAAATATGGGCTGGGAAAGTTAATATTGACCCAGATGCTAAAACAGGAGCCCATCATCATGGCCAGTTAGAAAGTGTTATATATGTAATATCAGGGAAAGCCAAGATGCGCTGGGGAGAAAGGTTAGAATTTGACAAAACTGCCCACCCAGGAGACTTTATTTTTGTTCCACCTTTTGTCCCTCATCAAGAAATAAATGCTTCTAAAAATGAAGTATTAAAATGTGTGTTATTTAGAAGCGGGCAAAATCCTATAGTTGTTGATTTAGATATACCAGAAGCAGATGAACATAACAATAAGTTATGGATAGATAACATCCACTCCAAAGATTAAAAATCCTTACTTAGTGCCATTTCACTTTTAGACAAACATATTAGTATACGGGTAATATAAGTTTACCTTTTTTTAATCTGTAGTATAATAAATTAAGGTATTTTACAAATTTATTTTACGGGAGGAAATATGTTTTATATAAATATCTTACTTGTTAATAAGCTATTAGTATTATTTCTAGTTATATATAAAAAATATTTAAAAAAATTTATTTTCAATTTCTACAACTCCATTTTCAATATTCTATAAATTAATTATGGAAATTATAAAATTAGTAGTTAGAGTTTTTGAAAACAAAGATGACTGTGAAATGTTTGCCGCTGTATTAGAAAAAAAATTACCTGAATTATTAGCAAATCATAAAGATGCTAGATATAGACTTATTATGAATAAAGAACAGCCAAATGTCTTATTAATATTATGGGAGTTTTTGAGCACTAAAACCCATGAGCAAATAAAAATGATTGTTAAAAAAAGTGTAGATACTTATTTAGCTCATCTAAAACACAAAAAAATAGACTATACAGGTAGTACTACAATAGACTCAAAAACTTCACCTTAAAGAAACCTCTTAATTAACAGTATTTTTTAAATAAAAAAAATCTTTAAATAAATTAGGTTAAATAATGCTATAAAATTAGATAGTAATAATGATAATAAAGAATAATTGTATGCTATTTATTATGAAGATATAATTAGTGAATTTTTTATGAGACAATATTGTTAAATAATTACAAAAATATTGATTTTTTATCTGGTGAATGTTTATTAAAAGGTAGATTATATTTAGGAAAAGATTTTAAATTATTACCTTTCATTATAATGACTCATGGTACTTCTGCAACTATAACTATGGGGATTAATTACTATGCTAGTGCTTTTCAACAAGCAGGTTTTAATGTTTTATTATATGATCACGAAGGTATTGGTTCGAGTGATGGAAAACCACAGTCAATTAATCCATGGATACAAGCAAGAGGTTATAAAAATGCTTATAAATATCTTAAGTACAATAAATATTTACATAATAATAAAGTTTTTTTATGGGGAGAAAGCTTTTCGGGAATGCTTGTTTTAGTAGTTGGTGCTTTAATAAAAAATATTACAGGGATAATATCTGTCACTCCATCATGTGGCTCAGAAATAATAAAATTTAAGAATAAGAATAAGAATTTTATAACATTAAAAAATATTTTTCATAAAGCATTAATTGATAGATTTGAAGCAGATGTAATTGGACCAATAGCAGTAGTATCTAATAATCAAGACAAACACACCTCCTTGTTAAAACCTAAAGAGGCTTATGATTGGTTCATGACATTTGGAAATACTAAGAATAGTAAATGGAAAAATATAATTACTAGAATAACTCCTAAAACTAAAGTTGCATTCTCACCTCAGCTAACGGCTCCTTTTATAAAATCTCCTACTTTAATGATTACAGCAGAAAATGATGAAATAGAGCAAGCTAACCCTATAGTTCAGAAAAAAGTCTTCGAAGATATACTAGTAGATAAAATTCTAATAAAAATTAATGGAGGACATTTTGGGTGCCTATATCCTAATAGTAATATCTTTAAAACTAATTTGAAACATCAGTTAATTTTTTTAAATAAGTTTAAATAAAAATTTAATTTTTTACTTAATATCTGAAATATTTATATCAAATAATTTTAAGGATTAGCTAAACGAATATTTCAGATATATTTTAAAGGTTTAAAAGAAACAATATCAGCTATATAGTTTTATTATATACACTATTGAAATAGTAATATTAGCATATTTTAAATTTATAAACATGCATATCAAGCTTTAGATATATATAATAGATCAATTATCAAAACGAATGTAAAGAAAGATGATTATGATGATATTTTTCTTATGTAAAAAAAAACAATAATTTGTAACCTGCAAAAACTATTATTTTTAATAAGCTACAAATTACTATTATTTGATCCTAATTAAAGTAAAAATTTTCTAAAACTGGATTTTTATGTTTTAATTATCATATAATATATCAGAAAGGAACTTACATGAAATTTATTATTATAAGCATAATATCTTTTTATTTTACATTTTACTCTTTTTCTAAAGAAATTATAATTGATATGCTAAATAAAAGAGATGATGGACAAAAAATGGTCTATAGTCAAGATATAGCAAAAATTGCTTTAGGAGATACCATTAAATGGTTGCCTACTAATGGTGGACACAACGTTGAATTTTTAGCTGGTCCTGAAGGATTTGAGCTACCTCCAAAGTCATATATTAACAAGGAGGTATCCATAACATTTAACAAATCGGGTATATATTTATATGTATGTTCTCCTCACAGCATAATGGGAATGATTGGATTAGTAATAGTAGGTAATGATACCTCAAACAAAGACTCTATAATAAGCTATGACATTGGTGGTAAGGGAACCAGAAAGTTAAAAAAGTTACTTGAAGGTATTTAATAATATTAAAGTTTTTTAAGATTATTGCAGCTAAATTATACAAAGCATGATTAACTTATTACTATATCATGCTTTAAATAATCCTTGTTTATAGAATTATCATTATAAATAACAATAAGCTTTTAAACTATTTAGACTTATTTTTTTTATAATATAAAGAGTATTAATATAAATTTCCTTTCAAAGCATAGCCAAGTAATAAAGCTTTAAAAATTAGGTTATTAGTATTTAGTTGAAAGCATATGAGATAAGTCTGTAATATATTAAATAATTGTTTCAATAATTTTTAAAAAGATCATTATTTATTCAGTTTTTTTTGTTATAATATATAAATGTCTAATATAACTTCATCATCATTATTAAAAAATTTTATATTTGTAATATTACTAATTACTATATCTAATAAAAATGTTTATACTCAATCGTTTCATGATTGTACTAATACAGAAGGCTTTTCTGACTTTATTAATAAAAATAATATTACTTCACAAGAAATGATAGATGCTATGGAAATAGAACTTTCTAAAAGTTTAAGTAAATTTGATAAATGTCTTAATCAGGATTACTCTAAAAGTAGTAATAGCAAGAAAATTATATCAAAGCAGAATACTGCGAATAAAAATCGTAATCTTGAGGAAGTAATCAAAGAAAATCAAGTTACAGGAGCCGAATTATCTGAGAAGGAAAATAAATCCAAAGATACAGACAACCAATTATCGAAGAAGGAAGCGAAAATAAAAGATACAGACAACCAATTATCGAAGAAGGAAGCGAAAATAAAAGATACAGACAACCAATTATCGAAGAAGGAAGCGAAA